>SWCB01003764.1_pt1 | contig 41591 bp, 45 predicted proteins | sample 4692901 | NCBI WGS metagenome assembly SWCB01 (sample SAMN10267276, study PRJNA491770) | bioreactor metagenome | isolation source: DHS bioreactor inoculated with subseafloor sediment | place: Japan: off Shimokita Peninsula | collected 2006-08 | reverse complement strand
GCTTCATCGGAACCGCCGTATCCCTTGTGGGGTGCGGCGGTTCCGTCGTTTCTAGGGCGGCCGGTTGGCTAACAACAGGGACCCTGGGCGCGTCACGCGGTGAAGGGCGACGGGCCACTAGACAATGGGCAGATGCCAGCACCGACTCGACCTGGAGCTCCTCGCGCCGCCGCGCGCGGGTCTTCGCGCACGCCGCGGTCGGGAGTCACACGCGTCGGTCCTCCGGCGAGGCCAGGCGAATCGGCGTCTTCTGGGGGCGCCGCGAAGCCGCGCCCTGCCTTGACGCAAGCGCCTATCCGAGGATCGTGGGCGACAGTGCTTTCGTGGCGCACGTTGGTGCTTGCGGGGGTGCTTGGCTTGGCCTTCACCCTCGTATGGCCCTCGTTGCGCGTGTATAACGAGCAACGGGCGAGCAACTCCGCCTTGGTGGCGGAGAGGGATGCAGCCCAAGCTGAAGTCGACGATCTTGACGCTCAGCTGGCTCGGTGGCAAGACCCTGCCTTCGTGGTGGCGCAAGCCCGCGAAAGGCTCGCCTACGTGTATCCAGGAGAGACTCCGTATCGGGTGGTGGATCCGGAGGTTGCACGCCCCGCCGCGGTGGGCTCTGTTGACGAGGCCGCAAATGGAGACGCCACGGACGGGGAGCCATGGTTCGACCGAATGTGGGCCTCCGTCGAATCCGCAGGTGCAGTGCCGCAACCCCCTGCTACTCCCCAGGTAGGTGAGGACGCTGTTGTGCCGCAGGGCGAGGCCGACCCAGCGCCGAACGTAGAATTGGGCGGGTGAGCGTAGCCCCCGAGGACATCGAGACCCTGCACGCCCAATTGGGACGCGTGCCCAGGGGAGTGGTGTCGGTGGCCGCGCGGTGTGCGTGCGGTAACCCCACCGTGGTGAAGACTGCCCCTCGCCTGCCGGATGGCACCCCCTTCCCCACGTTGTATTACTTGACGCACCCTGGGGCCGTTGCGGCCGTATCCACGCTTGAGGCCACTGGGACGATGCGTGCGTTCCAGGCGCGCCTTGGCGAGGACGAGGCCCTTGCCGCGGCGTATCGCGCGGCGCACGAGCGGTACTTGGTGGAGCGGTACGCGCTCGACGACGTCGAGGAGATCCACGGAATCTCGGCGGGCGGTATGCCTGATCGGGTCAAGTGCCTTCACGTGCTGGTGGGCTATTCACTTGCCGCCGGCCCAGGGGTTAACCCGCTTGGCGATGACGCGCTGGCGTTGATCTCCCCGTCTTGGCGCCCCGATAAGTGCGCGTGTGATGCGCCGCGATCGGCCCCTCTTGCCGCCGCAACCGAGTCAGCGGACTCGTGACAACGCTTGTTTTGCCCCGGCGGATCAGTGTGCGTACCGACACTAGGCTGGCTCCATGACTCGCGTGGCAGGCATCGATTGTGGTACCAACTCCATCCGCCTTTTGGTGGCCGATATCGACAACGGCAAGCTTACGGACGTGGTGCGCACCATGATGGTGGTGCGTCTTGGCCAAGGGGTAGACCAGACCGGAGAGTTTGCGGCCGATGCACTTGAACGCACCTTCGCGGCCGTGGACGAGTATGCGGCTCAGTGCAGGGAACTCGGTGTTGAGTCAATTCGCTTCGTGGCGACCTCCGCCACTCGGGACGCGCGCAATCGGGACGAGTTCCTTGAAGGTGTGCGGGTCAGGCTGGGCGTGATCCCCGAGGTCATCTCTGGGGAAGAAGAGGCGCGCCTGAGCTTCAGGGGCGCTACGTCGGTGCTCGATGTGGGCCACGATGCGCCGTACCTTGTGGTCGACTTGGGCGGGGGCTCTACCGAGGTTGTGCTTGGCACAGATGGGCCTGAGGCAGCCCACTCGATGAATATCGGCTGCGTACGAATGACGGAACGTCACCTTGTCAGCGACCCTCCCGAGAGCGATGAGATCGCGGCCGCCGTCAAAGACATTCACGCTGCTATCGATCGGGCCTTCGACGGTGTGCCAGTCGAGCGCACGCGCACTCTCGTTGGCCTCGCGGGGTCGATTACCACGGTGACGGCGCACGCTTTGGGGCTCCGCTCGTACGACAGCACCAAAATCAACGGTGCTGTCATACCCATCGATGCCGCCATGCAGGCTTGCGATGAATTGCTGCACGCCACAAGGTCCTCGCGCGCGGCGCTCGGCTTTATGCACCCTGGCCGCGTTGATGTGATCGGTGCAGGCGCTCTTGTGTGGCACACCCTCATGGGACGCGTGCGCACGGCGGTCCATGATGCAGGTGGCGAGTTACCCTTTGTCGTGACGAGCGAGCACGACATGCTCGACGGAATTGCGTTCTCAGCGGCGGAGCGGATCGGCTAACGCCACCGCAACGCCAGGCCCCCGTAGCCCAACTGGCAGAGGCAGCCGACTTAAAATCGGCACAGTGCGGGTTCAAATCCCGCCGGGGGCACGCCGGGCACATGCTGCTCGTTGTGTTTCTAGAAGTGCTCCTGAGGAGGAAACGTGTCCAATCCCGTCTTTAGCAACAACAAGGCCTTCAACCAAGGAGCGCCGGTCGGTTTCGAGACCCCGTCGCTTCCTGGCGTTACCCCGCTTGATGACAGAATGTCGTACGACGGCACCATCACCAAGGCTGCGTCCCTCTTCTTGCTCGCCGTAGCATCGGCCTTTGTCGTGGGGATGTTTGCCCCTGGGCTTGCGATGCCACTCATGATCGTGGGCTTTGTGCTCGCGCTCATCGTGATGTTCACCACGCGCAAGGGCCCCAAGCCCGCGCTGATGGCGGTCACCGTTGCGATTTATGGCGGCGCTGTGGGTGGAATCTCGGTCTTCTACGAGAAGGAATTCGGCGGGATCATCCTGCAGGCACTGATCGGCACCGCCGTGGTGTTCGCCGTCTCGCTGATCGCCTACCGCTCCGGCCGCATCCGCGACATGGGCAAGATCAACAAGTTCCTGATGATTGCAGCGCCCGCGTACATCGTCTTCTCGCTCATCAACATCGCCATGGTCTCGTTTGGCGGCTTCAACATGCGCGAGGTGGAGATCGGCGGGTTGGGCGTGAACCTTGGTCTGGTTCTCTCGCTCTTTGCCATCACCATCGGCGCACTGATGTTGATCTCCGACTTTGACTTCGTTGCCAATGGGGTCCGCAACGGCTTGCCCGCACAGTGGGAGTGGACGGCAGCCTACGGACTCGTCTTCGCCATCATCTGGATCTACCTCGAGATGCTGCGTTTGATGAGCTACCTGCGCAGGTAGCGATGCCACAATGGTCGGGTGGCCCATGTAGATCTCCCGCTCGACCAGCTCCGCATCTTCACTCCAGTGGTGGCGGTGCCCCCTGACTTTGACGAGTTTTGGGAGCGCACGCTCACCCAGGCACGCGCCGCGGCGGGAGATGTTGAGGTCACGCCCGTCGACACTGGGTTGGCTCAGGTCGATGTCTTCGATGTGACCTTTCCAGGATTCGGAGGGCATCCCGTCAAGGCGTGGTACGCGCGGCCGTCAGGGATCGACAGCGACCTTCCGTGCATCGTCGAGATCTCGGGGTACGGCGGAGGCAGGGGACTTTCTGTCGAGCACACGCTCTGGCCGTCAGCGGGCTACGCCTACCTGATCATCGACACTCGCGGCCAGGGGAGTGCCTGGGGCGCTGGCGGAGACACACCCGACCCCGTGGGCTCGACCGCCGCCACTCCCGGCTACATGACACGTGGAATCCTTGACCCCGAGCAGTACTACTTCAGGCGCGTCATCACCGATGCCGTGCGCGGGGTAGACGCCGCCCGTGCACTGCCAGGGGTGGATGGCACGCGCGTGGCCTTCAAGGGCATCTCTCAAGGAGGCGGCATCGCGATAGCGGTAGCGGGGCTGGTCCCTGATCTCGTGGCGGTCATGACCGATGTGCCGTTCTTGTGCCATTTCGAGCGCGCAGTGTCTCTTGCGGACACGATGCCCTACGCGGAGATACGCCAGTACCTTTCGGTCCACAGGGACTCGACGGAGCAGGTCTTCCGCACCCTCAGTTATGTGGATGGTGTGAATTTTGCCAAGAGGGCCTCGGCGCGGGCGCTGTGGTCCATCGCGCTGATGGACGACACATGCCCGCCTTCCACGTCATTCGCCGCATACAACAGCTACGGCGAACTGGCCGGAGGCGCGGAAAAGGACATCGTCATCTACCCGTACAACGGCCACGAGGGCGGGGGAGCCCACCAGATCGCACGCCAGATTACCTTCATGGCTAGCCTGATCTAGGCGTACGTCACCTGGCAGAACCCGTGGTTGCAGTATCCGCCAGGGTTCTTGTAGAGGTACTGCTGGTGGTAGTCCTCCGCGTAGTAGAAGACCCCGTCCCCTGCATCGGCCGCAGAGACAATCTGGGTGGAGATTGTCCCGAAGCCCTTGGCGGTGAGCTTGGCTTGGTACAAGTCGCTCGACGCGAGCGCGGCCTCGAGTTGCTCAGGGGTGGTTGCAAAGATCGCGCTGCGGTATTGCGTGCCGATGTCGCCGCCCTGGCGATTGGGCGTGGTGGGGTCGTGGTTCTCCCAAAACGCGGCGAGCAGGGTCTCAAGGGACACCTTCGCGGGGTCGTAGACCACCTGCACGGCCTCGGTGTGGCCTGTGCGCGACGTGCACGTTTCTTCATACGTGGGGTTCTTGGTCCAGCCACCCATGTAGCCCGCGGCGGTGGAGTACACGCCATCGATCTGCCAGAAGATTCGCTCGGAGCCCCAGAAGCAGCCCATGCCTACGTAGAGCACTTCCATACCGGCGGGCCAAGGGCCCACGAGGGGTTGACCCAAGACCTGATGGGCATCGGCGACCTCGATAGCTCCATCCCTTCCCTTCATCGCCGTTTCTTGCGAGACCAGCTGTGGGTTGTTGATTCCGAACATGGGTGACACCTCCAGTGACGTAACGCTTGCGACACCGTTGCGTGTTCCGCGCGCGATACGCTCTGAGCATGGCAGGCACTGAAGAGATCCCCGGCGACCCTGTAGGCGTGTCCGCAGGGCCAGACGACTCCGTCAAGGCAGTCGCACCCGCAGAGGCCGCTTCCGAGGTTCCCGATGCTTTGCGCGTCGCCGCCGGTTGGGCGTGGCGACTCATCGTCATCGGGGTGGTGCTGATCGCGATTGGCAACGTGCTCGCGCTGCTAAGCCCCGTGGTGCTCCCGCTCGTGATTGCGTTGCTCATTGCCGCGCCCCTAGAACGCTTCGTGACCTTTCTCCAGAGGTACAGGGTTCCACGCACCCTAGGCGCCGCCATCACTGTTCTCTCGTTGGTGGTTGCTGTGATCGGTTTAGGCACCGCAGTGGGAGCGTCGGTGGTGAGCGGCTTCGATTCGCTAAAGACGTCCGCTGGGCGCGGCTTCGACACGCTGGTGGAGTGGCTCGTCGATGGACCCCTGCACGTATCGAGCGAGCAGATCAACGACGCAGTAGATCAAGTGACGTCGACTGCGCGTGACAACGCGTGGGGCCTGGCGTCGAGTGCAGTGAGCGTGACAAGTACCATGGGCGCGCTCGCCGCAGGCACGATCCTCGGCCTGATTTCGCTGTTCTTCTTCTTGAAGGACGGCTCCCAAATGTGGGCGTTCTTTGTCAGGCTCGCCCCTCGCCACATGCGCAAGAGCATGGACAGGGCGGGACGCGCTGGTTGGACGACGTTGGGCCACTACACCCAGACTTCGGCCTTTGTGGCACTCGTTGACGCCGTGGGAATTGGGGCGGGGGCCTGGCTACTTGGAGTACCACTCGCGCTGCCCATCGCCATCATGGTGTTCCTCTTCAGTTTTGTCCCGATGTTTGGCGCCACCATCTCTGGAATCATCGCTGTGCTTGTAGCGCTTGTCGACGGGGGATGGACCACAGCGCTCATCATGTTGGGCATCGTGCTCTTTGTCCAACAGTTGGAGGGAAACGTCCTGTACCCGTGGCTCTTTGGCAAGGCCGCGTCGGTACACCCGATGGCCATTCTGTTGGCGGTCTCCTCTGGCACACTGCTGGCGGGCCTTGCCGGCGCCGTGATCGCGGTACCGATTCTCGCGTTCTCCGTGGCTTTCGGTCGCGGAGTTCACCAGGAGTTTGTGCTCAATCGAGACGGAGAGCGCACGCTCACAGGGCAGATTCCCATCCTGGCGGGCAAGTCGATGGACGTGTTGCGCAAAGCCAAAGACCGGGTAACCACCTCCCAGATTCGCATCCGCAAGCACAGACGCTAGCTCCCTGCCCCGAGGAGTCACACCTGTGGAGTGCCATTACTACGACGCGGGGCTGTGCAGATCGTGCACCCTCATCAAGACGCCCCACGCCGCACAGGTCCTGGACAAGCAAAGCAATCTTGAATCGCTCGTCTCTTCCTCGATGACGACACAGATGGTCTGGCTAGAGCCGATGGTGGGCTCCGAGTCCGGCTTCCGCTCTAAAGCGAAGATGGTGGTCGGGGGCTCGGTCACGCATCCGACCATCGGCATCCTCGACACGGACGATCGCGGGGTCGATTTGCGTGGCTGCCCTCTCTACGGACCAGAACTCACACGGGCCTTCCCTGTTCTGGCGGAGTTCATCACGTTGGCGCACCTGGAGCCGTACGACGTGCCCACGCGCAAGGGTGAACTCAAGCACATCATCGTGACAGTTGCGCCCTCTGGTGATCTCATGGCGAGGTTCGTTGCCCGTTCCACCGAGTCCTTGGCGCGGCTACGCAAGCACCTCCCTTGGCTGCTCGCGCAGTTGCCCCAGCTCGTCGTGGTGAGCCTCAATGTCCTTCCCGAACACAAGGCGGCGCTCGAGGGCCCCGATGAGATTGTGGTGACCCAAGCAGGCACCTTGCGGCTGGACTTGGGTTCTGTGGCCCTTCATGTCCGGCCGCAGAGTTTCCTCCAGACCAACACCGACATTGCCCGCGCGCTGTACTCACTCGTCGCCGATTGGGTAGGGGAGGGCCCCGCAGCAACGGTGTGGGACTTGTATTGCGGGGTGGGAGGCTTCGCCCTGCATTGCGCTCGTGAGGGGAGCACTGTGGTGGGCGTGGAATCGTCCGAGCAAGCGGTCCTCGCGGCTCGGCGCAGCGCCGGCGAGATGGCCGATGCTGGAATATCGGGAGCTCGGGACGCTACCTTCATTGCCGCCGATGCGACCGCGTGGGTGCAAGGCCAGCCCGCCCCCGACGTGGTCATCGTCAATCCGCCGCGCAGGGGTATTGGTGCAGACCTTGCCGCGTGGATGGAGTCGAGCGGGGTTGCCAGGGTTGTCTATTCAAGTTGCAACGCTGTGACGCTCGCCAAGGACCTGGCGGCGATGCCATCGCTTATCCCCGTGAGGGGGCGATTGCTCGACATGTTCCCTCATACGGAGCATTACGAGGCAGTTGTCTTGCTTGAAAGGGTATGACAACGCCCTCGTTGGCGCCTTAGCCCGTGAAGCTCTCGACTGCCAGAATCTCGACAGCGATCGCGTTGCCGTTGGGCGCTGTGTAGGACGTCGAATCGCCCACCTTCTTGCCCAGTAGCGCCGCGCCCAGAGGGGACTGGGCGCTGAACACGTCGATATCTGTACCGCCCGCTACTTCGCGTGAACCAACGAGAAAACGCATCTGACGCCCGCCGACGCTCGCGGTGACCACGGATCCCGACTGCACTGTGCCGTCGCTGACAGGGGCTTTGCCGACGTGCGCGCTTTCGAGGAGCGCGCGTAATTGCGTGATGCGGGCCTCTTGCTTTCCTTGCTCCTCGCGGGCGGCGTGATAGCCGCCATTCTCTTTGAGGTCGCCCTCTTGGCGGCGTTCGTCAATCTCCTTGGCAATGGCCGTTCGGCCCTCGCCAGCGAGATATTCGTATTCTTGCTGCAGGCGGTCGAAGGCCTCCTGAGTGAGCCAGGTCTGGTCCGTCATGCTTCACATCCTTTGGGTGGAATCTCTAAGGGTAACGAATGCCCTGGCAATCAATCAAAATTCGTTACTCGTCGGCCTCGCAATAATGGACCAAGGCGGTGGTGGCCTCCTCGGTTGTCGCGAGGGTTGCGGTGAGGCGCTGAGCGTTGCCCGCTGCGGGATCGACGCGCTGTGTGGTCACTCCCACCTCGGCAAACTGCGTGTTCAAAGCCCTGAGGTGGCACGTCACCGGAGCGTCGGAGTAGAGGAAGACGTCGTACGTGACGCTCGCCTCGGTGGCCGACGAGATGGAGAAACCAACGTCTTGCCATCGAACATCCTGTTGGGAGACCACCCAGCCCCACCAGGAGGCCAAGGCGATCAGGATCGCAAGCCCCGCTCCAACACCCCACCACGCGCGCGTCGATAGCCGAGGCCTTGAATCGGCCTCGTCCTCAAAGGAGATTTCACTAGTCATCTTGAGGCAGGATAGTCCCGGAGGAGCTATGGATCCGAAATATTACGAGATTGGGCCCGGTTGGGCCGCGTTTGTGGCGACGTTTGCGCTCACTGTTGCCGTCATCTTGCTGTTCCGGTCGCTCAACAAGCACCTGCGCAAGTTGCGGCTTGAGGCCGCCAAGCGCGTCGATGCGCGTCCGGCTGGCCCTACCAACACAGCGTCAGGGTTGCGCGTTGAAGACCGCGATGGCAGCGGCGATGTAGTGGCACGTGAACCCGGCGATGGTCAGTGAGTGGAAGATCTCGTGAAAGCCGAAGTAACGCGCTGACTTGCCCGGCCACTTGAAGCCGTAAATGACGGCGCCGACCGTGTAGCAAAGCCCGCCTGCCACGATGAGCCACACGATTGCCGGACCGCCTGCGTAGTAGAACGGCTTGATGTAGCCGATGGCGACCCAACCCATCGCGACGTAGAGCGGCGTGTACATCCAGCGAGGCGCGTGCAGCCACAGGATGCGGAAGAGCATCCCAAAGAGCGCTCCTGACCACACGAGCACGAGCACGAGAATGCGCGTGTTTCCCTCGAGCAGGATCACCGTGAGCGGCGTATACGTTCCAGCAATGATGAGAAAGATGTTCGCATGATCCATGCGCCGCAACACGGCCTGTGCTCCCGGCGACCAATTGCCGCGGTGATAGACGGCCGAGGTTCCGAACAACATTACCGACGTGAGAGCGAACACTCCCGATGACACGCGGCCGGCGAGGGTGGGGGCAAATACCATGAGGGCCATGCCGGCAATGAGCACGAGCGGTGCAGCGCCCAAGTGGAGCCAGCCGCGCAGGAGTGGCTTGCCGATCGTCGGCAAGTTTTCCGGGGCGGAGTCTGCGATCTCGGCCTCGGTGACCGCTGTGTTGTCCATGTACCTACGATACCGTAGGTTCGCATTTTGGCTAGGGGTCGTACCATCGTCCTCGGAGGTTCTATATGGGGATGCGTAGCGGTTTGTATCGCGCGTACGAGACGCTGCTTGCGCGCGATCTCAAATCGCGGGGAACGGCGCCATGCCACATCGGGGTCATTCTCGATGGAAACCGTCGCTGGGCACGGCAAAGTGGGGCGACAGCAGCCCACGGCCACCGCAGGGGAGCCGACAAAATCACCGAGGTTCTCGAGTGGTCTCAAGACAGCGGCGTCCAAGTGGTGACACTGTGGATGCTCTCGACAGACAATCTCGAACGAGACCGGATCGAGCTGGGGGCTCTCCTAGAGATCATTTGTGACTCTGTCGAGGAGCTTGCGCGTGACGGCCGATGGCGACTCCAGCATGTGGGAGATGCATCGCTTCTTCCCGATTGGGTGAGCGATCGACTCAATGCGGCCATCGAGGCAACATCGAAGGCCACAGCGCTCCACGTCAATATTGCCGTTGGCTATGGCGGTAGGCACGAGATTGCCGATGCTGTGCGCGCCTATCTGTTGGCAGGAGTGGCCAGGGGGCAATCGCTCGAGCAGGTTGCCGAGGGCTTTTCCGTCGAAGACATCGCAGAACACTTGTATACCAAGGGCCAACCGGATCCCGAGTTGGTGATTCGTACATCGGGCGAACAGCGGCTCGGCGGCTTCTTGCTGTGGCAAAGCGCGCACACGGAGTTCTATTTTTGCGATGCCTATTGGCCTGACTTTCGCCGCGTCGACTTCTTGAGGGCGCTGCGAAGCTATGCCCAGCGCGAGAGGCGCCACGGACGCTGACGCTGACGCGCGCGCCGCGCCCGGGCGAAGGGGCGCGAGTTTCGAGACGATGAACGACGGCGTGTTGCGCAGAGGCGGGGTCGACGCCGGCGTAGCGTCCGAAGGGTGGTAGCTACCGTGTGGTCCCAAGAGGGGCCTCCCTGACACATCGCCGTAGGGCGGTGGATGCCCTACGGCCTGAACCCGCCTGGAGTATCCGTGACCGACACCAGTCCCCTTAGAGTCACCGATTCAAAGCTAGACACGGCCGTTCGTACCTATGTGCTAGACACGTCAGTGCTCTTGTCGGATCCCAGGGCACTCAAGCGCTTTGCCGAGCACGCTGTGGTGCTTCCCGTGGTGGTGGTGACGGAGCTAGAGGCCAAGCGTCACCATCCCGAGCTCGGCTACTTTGCACGGTCGGCGCTGCGTGCCCTCGATGACTTGCGCGTGCAACACGGCACTCTCTCGCAGCCCATCCCGGCCAACGATGCGGGGGGCACGCTGCGAGTCGAGCTGAACCACACGGATCAGAACGTGCTGCCGAGCGGTTTTCGTCTGGGCGACAACGACACCCGCATCCTCGCCGTGGCGGCCAACTTGAAGGCGGAGGGCCATGCGGTCACGCTGGTCTCCAAGGACCTGCCGATGCGCGTGAAGGCGTCAGCCCTTGACATCGAGGCGGAGGAGTATCGCGCGGAGCTTGCCGTGGAGTCCGGCTGGACGGGCATGCGCGAGATTCAGGTGAGCGACGACTCAATGTCGGCACTGTGGGACGACGAACGGCTCGCGGCATCGGCCGCAGGTGATTGCGGCGAGGACCTCGCGACTCTTCCCATTCACACGGGACTTGTCATCCATTCGCCCCGCGGCTCGGCACTTGGCCGCGTTTCGGATGCCGGATCCGTGCAACTTGTGCGCGGTGATCTGGAAGTGTTCGGTCTCCGTGGGCGCTCTGCAGAGCAGCGCATTGCGCTTGACCTGCTCCTCGACGAATCCATCGGGATCGTGTCGATGGGGGGCCGCGCAGGCACCGGTAAGTCGGCCCTTGCTCTGTGCGCAGGCCTCGAGGCGGTCCTGGAGAGGCGCCAGCACAAGAAGATCATGGTCTTCCGGCCGCTCTACGCCGTGGGGGGCCAAGAACTGGGCTACTTGCCAGGCTCAGAGTCCGAGAAGATGAATCCGTGGGCCCAGGCGGTCTTTGACACCCTGGGATCCGTGGTGTCTGGCCCCGTCGTTGAAGAGGTCATGGCCCGCGGGCTGCTCGAGGTCTTGCCGCTGACGCACATCAGAGGGCGCTCGCTGCACGATGCCTTTGTGATTGTGGACGAGGCGCAGTCGCTTGAACGCAACGTCTTACTCACGATGCTGAGCCGCATCGGCAAGGGTTCGCGCGTGGTCCTCACGCACGACGTCGCGCAACGCGACAACCTGCGAGTGGGGAGGCACGACGGTGTGGCCGCTGTGATTGAGGCGCTCAAGGGCCAGCCGTTGTTTGCACACGTCACGCTCGAGCGGTCGGAGCGTTCCGAGGTCGCCGCGCTCGTCACTGACCTACTGGAGAGGCTCGACCTCTAGGCCTGAGCATGTGATGTGCTGTTCGGCGGCGCTTCCCGTCAACTTGAGGCGGCCTCTTCGAACGCCCTGCGCGGCTCTTGGAGTCTGCCCATCGACACGAGGTCGCGCCTGAAGAACACAGCGGCCGTCCAATCGAGCGCGATGCGGGCCTTGCGATTGAACGTGGGAATCTGCATCAAGTGATACGTGCGATGCATGAACCATGCGGGCCAGCCCCGCAGCTTCACGCCCATGATGTTGGCAACGCCCTTGTTGAGCCCAAGGGAGGCCACCATTCCAAGGTTGCGGTGGCGGTATTCCTTGAGGGGCTTGCCCTTGAGGTGACGCGCGAGGTTGCCGGCCAGGTGACGTGCCTGACGCACGGCGTGCTGCGCGCTGGGAGCACAGTAGGCGGGTTGATCCATCGTGAGGTCGGGGATCTGGGCGCAGTCGCCTGCGGCCCACACCGATGGCACCACGTCGCCGTTCTCGGTTGCCACTTGCAACGTGGGAAGCGTGATGACATGGCCCTTGGGGCCCAAGGGGAGATCGGACGCTGCGAGGACCGGCGCCGGCTTCACGCCTGCCGTCCACACCACAGTGTCTGCCTCAAAGCGCTCTCCATTCGAAAGCTCGATGTGGCCGTCGATACAACTCTCAAGTCGTGTCTCCCTGAGCACCCGCATCCCGCGCGACTCGAGTTCACGCACCGTGTACTCACCCATCTCGGGGCCCATCTCGGGAAGGATCCGCGTGGTGGCTTCCACCATCACAAAGTGCAGGTCCGAGGGGCTCAGCTCGGGGTGGTCACGCAGCGATGCGCGGGCCATGTCTTCGGTCTCGCCAAAAGCCTCAACTCCCGCGAAACCCCCGCCCACGAACACGAACGTGAGGAGCCGCGACCGCAGCGCCGCATCGGTGGTGGTCGCCGCTCGGGCGATGCGGCCAAGCACCTTGTTGCGAAGGTTGATGGCCTCCTCGACGTACTTGAAGCCGATGCCAAATTCGGCGAGCCCTGGGATGGGCAACGTCCGTGAGACGGAGCCGAGTGCCACCACGATCTGGTCGTACTCGATCGTCAGGGTGTCACCAAAGTCGGTGCTCGCCGTGGCCGTACGGTTCGCGTGGGAGAGCCCCGTGAGCTTGCCCTGGAGTACCTTGACGCCCTTGAGCTCGCGCCGCAATGGGACCACAGCATGACGGGGTTCGATAGAACCGGCGGCCGCCTCTGGCAAGAACGGCTGGTACGTCATGTAGGACCTGCGATCGAGCACAGTGATGTCCACCAGCCCCCGAGCCTTGCGCTTCAGTGTGAGCGCCGCGTACAGCCCTACGTAGCCGCCGCCAAGAATGAGCACCCTCGTCCGAGTCATCGTGTGCCTCCTATTGCGCCAACCACGCACAGGGTCCCAATGTTCCGCCCAGTTTCGGGCCAGACGCCCTGCTAGTGCTCGCCCGTCATGGTGGTGACGTCAAGAAGCACGTCGAGTTGCTCCTCGGTGATCTCGCCGCGCTCAACAAAACCAAGGTCGATCGTTGCCTCGCGAACCGTGAGCCCGGCTTGCACCGAGTGCTTCGCAATCTTGGCGGCGTTCTCGTAGCCGATGACCCTATTGAGCGGGGTGACGATGCTTGGCGACGCCTCGGCCAGGAAGCGCGCACGCTCGACGTTTGCGGTGATACCCACGACGGTGCGGTCCGCGAGTGCCCTGGAGGCGTTGGCCAAGAGGTTCATGGACTCAAGGACACCCAGTGCCATGACCGGGATCTGCACGTTCAGTTCGAAGGCGCCCGACGCTCCCGCCCACGCCACTGTGGCGTCGTTGCCAATGACGCGCGCGCACACCATGAGCACGGCCTCGGGGATCACAGGGTTTACCTTGCCGGGCATGATGCTCGACCCAGGCTGGAGGTCGGGGAGGGAGATTTCGCCAAGACCTGTGTTGGGGCCAGAGCCCATCCAGCGCACGTCATTGCAGATCTTGGTGAGGCTCACTGCGATGGTGCGCAGTGCCCCGGAGGCTTCGACAAGGCCGTCGCGCGCGGACTGCGCCTCAAAGTGGTTGCGCGCCTCGGTGAGCGGAAGCCCCGTGTCCTCCGCAAGCAAAGCGATGACTCGCTGCGGGAAGCCCTTGGGCGTATTGATGCCCGTCCCCACCGCGGTGCCTCCGAGCGGGACCTCCGCGAGGCGAGGTAGCGCGGACTCAAGGCGCTCGATTCCGTACCGCACGGCGGCCGCGTAGCCCCCAAACTCTTGGCCAAGGGTCACAGGCGTCGCGTCCATGAGGTGGGTACGTCCCGACTTCACGACGGAAGCGAACTCGATTGCCTTCGCCTCAAGCGCCTGCGCGAGGTGCGCGAGCGCGGGGATCACGTCGTTCACTAGCGCCGACGTCGCGGCGACGTGCACCGAGGTGGGGAAGACGTCGTTGCTTGACTGAGAAGCGTTGACGTGATCGTTGGGATGCACCGGCGCGCCGAGCTCCCGTGATGCGAGAGCCGCGATGACCTCGTTGGCATTCATGTTGGAGCTGGTCCCAGACCCTGTCTGGAACACATCGACGGGGAACTCGCCATCGTGAACGCCAGATGCGACGGCATCGGCCGCCGTGACGATGGCCTGGGCGATCGAAGGGTCGACCACTCCCAGTTCCGCGTTGGCGCGCGCTGCGGCCTTCTTCACCCTGGCCAGGGCCTCGATGTGCCTGCGAGTGAGGGTGAGCCCTGAGATGGGGAAGTTCTCGACGGCGCGCTGGGTCTGTGCTCCGTAGAGGGCGCTGACCGGGACGCGTACTTCGCCCATCGTGTCGTGTTCGATGCGGTAGTCCATGGTCCCCATTGTGGCAGGGCCAATGGGGGAAGTGGGGTCTTGAGCGGTGAGCGTCTGGCGCACTCCTGGACGGCGCGCAAGACTCACCTGACGCGATCCTCACGATAGAAAGTGCATGCTCACATACGTCGAGCTTTGGGGTAGAGGTCCCGGCCGGTTCCAGATACACTGAAGACGGCCTTCTGGCCACCACCGTCAAGGGCGACCCCTATTCAAGCGGCTTAGCTGCGCGTGAGGTCATGTCCGGACGCACTCGCCACTCGAATGAGGGTCCAGCCCGCGAGAGGCATTGCGCCGCGACTAAGGGGACACAATGGCACTCACCGCCATTCCGACAGACCAGCTCGCCGAGGCGCTTCGCGACGGCGAAGAGGCCTCGGGAAGCGAACTCTTCAATCTTGCGACCTCAAGGGACGCGACCATCAGGGAGAGCCTTGCAGCGCGCCCCGATGCCCCCTTCAGCGTCCTGATTCTGCTCGCTCAAGACAAGAAGTCGGCCGTGCGTCAAGCTCTCGCAGGGAACCCAGCCATCGGAATAGCCGCATCGGTCGTGTCGATTCTTGCCGCAGACAGGGACACTGACGTGGTGCTCGCGCTCGTCGAGAACGCAGCCACGCCGCTCGACACGGTGAGGACCCTCGTGGATCACGGCAAGAAGAGCGTGCGCAAGGCCGCCGAGGAGCGACTCCTCGCCCTCTAGTTGAGCGCGGGCGTGCCACTTCAGGCCTATGAGGTCAGGACTCGCCCAATTCGGCCCTGGTGGGAGGGTTAGCTCCCGATCGCGACACTGTGATCCCCGCGATGCGGGCACAGCGATCAAGAATCACGCCGACAGTCGCGAGGTCAATGGCCCTCAGCGCCGCCTTGTGTTGTGCGCCGAGCAAGCCCTTGGTCCACAGTCCGTCGATGAGGCCCGACATGAACGAGTCGCCTGCGCCTACGGTGTCTGCCACCTTCACGGGGACCGATGGCACCGTCAGGATGCCGGACTCGCATGCGGCAAGCGCGCCCTCGGATCCGAGCGTCACCACCACGAGCGCCGGTCCCATAGCGAGCCAGCGCGCTGCCGCATCCGCTGGGCTCACGGCGGGGAATAACCATTCGAGATCCTCGTCAGAGACCTTGACGACATCCGCAAGCGCGACCAAGCGCTCGATGGTCGCCTGGGCCAGTGCGCGATCTCCCATGAGGGAAGGCCTGACATTGGGGTCGTACGTCACCGTCGACTGGTCCTTAGCGCTAGCGACGAGGCGCTCGACGGTACTCGCTCCCGGCTCGAGAACAGCTGCGATGGATCCCGTGTGGACCACGATGGGGTGAGGGGCCGTCGCGGGGTTCTCGGGGAGCGCCCATTCAAGTTCGAATTCATACGTCGCTGCGCCCTGGGCATCGAGAATCGCCGTAGCGACCGACGTCCTTGGCGCGGCGTGTGACAGTGCCACGGTTGCGCCGGATGACTCCACGTGCGCACGCACCATTGCGCCGTAGGCGTCGTCGCCAAGGCTCGTGAGGAGTTCGGCGGTGCGCCCGAGCCTTGCCAGGCCGAAGGCAACGTTCGCGGGTGAGCCTCCAGGGTGAGCCGTCTGGGTTCCATCGGGCTGGCGGACAACGTCGACGAGCGCTTCGCCAATGACGAGTGCGTGTTCAGACATCTGCTGCTCCTGTCACGGCTTCGATGGTCTTCTGAGCGCCATCGAGAAGTTCTTCACAGCGCTTTGCGAGAGCTTCGCCGCGCTCCCACAGGGCCATGGATTCGTCCAAGGTTGCCGCTCCCGCTTCGAGTTTGCTCACGATGCCGATGAGTTCGTCGCGGCACTGTTCATAGGAGAGGCCTGACACCGGCGGTGGCTTGATTGTCACAATTTTTACCTTATCGCGTCATAGATCTCCTTGCGACTACTCTCATGGTGCAAGACGTTGCCGATTTGTCCCATGACAGTTGGTGCACATTTTCACAATGAGGTGAAACAAAATGAGTGAATACCGCGTCGAAACGCCCTTCACGCTCGACCCCAGCCTGTCCGACACCGACCTGGTGCAATTGGCCAAGTCCGACGAGGCGAAGGTGCGAGCCGGAGCCGCTGCGCACCCCAACACGCCCCTGACTCTCATCCTTAAGTTGGCGGTTGACCCCGCCAACTCCGTGCGCGCAGGCGTCGCCCGCAACCCGCGACGGGGCATTCCCGAAGAGGTGTTCTTCGATCTCGCCAACGACAAGGCGCCAGAAGTGGTGTTCGCGCTCATCGCCAACGAGTCAGTCCCGGATGCAGTGATTTCCCGTGTGATGCGCGGCAAGCACAAGGATGCTGTAGGCCCCGCAAAGGCTCGCCTCGCGAAGAACGGCACCCGTAAGGGCCTCTTCGGAGCGCTGCGCTCCTAAGAAGCATCGGCGCGCCGTTCCTAAGAAGCATCGGCGACTGACGTCACGTCCGCTTCGACGCTACCCTGCGCCAAGCGGATCGACAGGGGATCTCCCACTGCCACGTCGTTGTGTGCGCGCACGATCGCGCCCTTGGACGTGCGCACCACCGCGTAGCCGCGCTCGAGCGTCGATTGAGGACTCAACGCGTTGAGCGCCGCAACCGATGCCGCGGTGTCGGAACGCGCTCGGGACAAGGTGGCGGTGAAAGCGGCCCGCAAGGCAACAAGTGCGAGCGCGAGAGCCTCCCTGTGCGGCGTGAGCATGCGCACTGGTTGAGCCAAGACCGGCCGGGAGCGTACGTCGGTGAGTCGCTCTCGCTCCCTACTCAATCGGGTCAAGAGTGCTCCGGTCATGAGCGCGCGCGCCCCCTCGAGCCTGTCCCGCTCGAGCGCAGCATCGGGAACAACTCGCTTTCCAGCGTCCGTTGGGGTTGAGGCCCGATAGTCGGCCACGAGGTCAAGCAGCGGCGTGTCGAGCTCATGCCCGATGGCGCTGACGAGCGGAGTCAGGATGGCCGCCGCAGCGCGAACGAGGGATTCGTCGCTAAACGCAAGCAAGTCCTCGAGCGACCCACCGCCCCGCGCGATGACGATGACGTCGACGTCTGCGATTGAATCGAGTTCGCGCATAGCCTTCACGACCTCGGCGACAGCACGCGGCCCCTGGACCGTGACCCTGCGGATCTCGAACAGTGCGGCGGGCCAGCGGAGGAGCGCGTTGGTCACGACGTCGTGTTCGGCGTCGCCCTGAGTCGCGACCACGAGGCCGATGCGGCGGGGGATGACCGGAAGAGGCACCTTGCGGTCGGTAGAGAAGAGTCCCTCAGCGCCGAGTGCAGCCTTGAGGGCTTCGATGCGGGCAAGCAAGTCGCCGAGCCCGACGGCGCGCACCTCGTCGGCGACCATCTGGAGGTCGCCGCTCCTTGTCCAAAACTGCGGCTGTGCGAGGATGACCACCCTGGCGCCATCGTCGAGGGGAATGCCCATCGCCTCGGCCTGCGCTGAAGGAATTGTCGCCTTGAGCGACATGTTCTCATCGGTGTCGCGCAAGGTGAGGAACACCAAGTGCTTCCACCTCTTGACGTTGAGCACCTGTCCCTCGACCCACACGGGGCTCATGCGCGCGACGTACTCGGCGATCTTGGGGCTCAAGTGCCGCACGGGCCAAGGGCGTTCGGCTGTGGTCTCCGCTGCGGTGGCCGCGAGGGAGACGTGGGCTTCGGGAAGCACAGAGCCGTTGGGAAGCACAGAGCCGTCACCGTGGTTGGAAGGAGGGGTCACCCCCTCAGCCTGCCACGTAGGATGGATTTCATGCCCTCTACTGATTCAAAGCGCGTGCTCCTCGCTGCCCCGAGGGGCTATTGCGCGGGAGTCGATCGCGCCGTCATCGCCGTCGAGAAGGCACTTGAACTCCATGGCGCCCCGATCTACGTCCGCAAGGAGATCGTTCACAACAAGTACGTTGTCGAAACGCTCACCGATCGCGGAGCGATTTTCGTCTCCGAGACAGACGAGGTTCCTGAGGGCGCTCGCGTCGTGTTTTCAGCGCACGGAGTGTCGCCCGCCGTGCATGAGGCGGCTGCAGCCCGCTCTCTTGTCACCATCGACGCCACGTGCCCCCTCGTCACCAAGGTTCACAAGGAGGCAGTGCGCTTCTCGAGGGAAGGCCAGACGATCCTCCTCATCGGCCACGAGGGCCACGAAGAAGTCGAAGGAACTGCAGGGCACGCCCCCAACCAGACGATCATCGTGAATTCGCCCGATGACGTCGATGGACTTGTCGTGCCTGACCCCGAGAACGTGGTGTGGCTGTCGCAGACCACGCTGTCCGTCGACGAAGCCATGGAAACTGTGCGCCGATTGCGTGAGCGCTTCCCGCTCCTGCAGGACCCGCCGAGTGACGACATTTGCTACGCGACCCAGAACCGTCAGGTGTCGGTCAAGAAGATCGCGCCCGACGTCGAGTTGATGATCGTGGTGGGATCCGCTAACTCGTCGAACTCGGTGCGCCTTGTTGAGGTCGCTCTCCAGGCAGGGGCCGACGCCTCCTACCGCATTGATCAGGCCAAGGAGATGGACGCCGCGTGGCTAGAAGGGGTCACTTCTGTGGGAGTGACGTCGGGTGCATCAGTCCCCGAGATCTTGGTGCGCGACGTGCTGGACTACTTGGCCGCTCACGGTTATGAGACTGTCGAAGAGGTGCGCACGGCGACCGAGGACCTGATGTTCTCCCTCCCGCGCGAGATTAGGGCCGACCTCAAGCAGCGCGAGGCTGCCACCAAGTCCTGACCTGGTCCAGCCCGCGTGTGGCTAGTCGACTGCAGGGTGCACGGCACCAGTTTCCAGTAGCGGAAGGTCTGGTGCAGCGACTTGACGCACATCCAACTCCACGGGTTCAAGTGAGGGCAGTTCCCCGGAGATCTCCTGCATGTCACCAAACTTCCTGGCAGTGACCAGCACCCTGGTCTCCATCGACGCGACGGTGGCGTTATAGGCCTTGCCCGCGTTGTCGAGGGCCTTGCCCACGCGAGCGAGGTGCCCGCCCATCGTGACAAGGCGCTCGTAGAGCTCTTTGCCGGTCTCGAGAACGTGTTGTGCGTTCTTGGCGAGGGTGTCCTCTTTCCACGCGTGAGCGACTGTGCGCAACATCGCCACAAGCGTGGTGGGGGTGGCGATGACGACGCGCTTTTCGAAGGCGTATTCCTGGAGAGCAGGGTCTTGTTCGAGCGCTGACTGATAGAACGCCTCTGAGGGAACAAACATGACGACGAACTCGGGGGCAGACGTGAATTGTTCCCAGTACCTCTTCCCTGCGAGATCGTCCACATGCTTCTTCACATGGCGCGCGTGTGCGAGAAGGCGCTCGGATCGCACAGTTTCGTCATCAGTCTCAAACGCCTCGAGAAGGGCCGAGAGCGCGACCTTAGAGTCCACGACGATGGTGCGGCCGCCAGCGAGCTTCACCGTCATATCCGGACGGAGGTTTCTTCCTTCCGCGTCCTTGACACTCTCTTGTTCTTCGAAGTCGACGTATCTGACCATGCCTGCGAGTTCCACCACGCGTCGTAGCTGGACCTCGCCCCAGTTGCCTCTCACATCGGAACGCCTGAGGGTGTTAATGAAGTCAGTGGTCTTCTTGTCCAGTTTGGCCGATGCCTCAAGCATCTGCCGTACCTGCTGTCCAAGAGCAGCCTGACCCTCGGCCCTGCTCTTGTCGGCCTCAGTGGTCTGACGCCGGACGTCGTCGAGTGCCTTTGCCATCGGCTCAACGAGCTTTCTGACCGACTCCTCGCGTTTGGCAAGTTCGGCATCGGCCGCTTGTCGTTCGCGTGTGAGGCGCTCGTTGGCGATGTGCAGAAACGATTCTTGGCTCTGCTTGAGGTTCTCGGCGCTCAGTGCTTGGAACTGCTGCTTGAGCAGTTCCTGGTCGCCGCGCACTTGGGTCACGTAGCGCTCATGGGCAGCAGCGATGTCGGCCTCGCGTTGCGTCGCCAAGTCGCGATTCTCGCTAAGACGACGCTCGAGCTCCACCACCCGAAACCGTTCGACCTCAGCGGAATTGAGGGCGGCCGAGACCCGCGCGTCTGCCGCGCGAGTGTTGCTCGAAGCCCGTAGCGCACCTACGAGCAGTCCCACAACGATGCCAGTGACGAGGGCGACAACAGCGACAAGAACTTCCATGCATATCACTGTGCCACGGAGATATGACAGGGCCTTGAGGCCCGCCGGGGGATCGAATGGCCCGTTTCTGTGCCAAAAGGGCGATGCTCAGACGGGTCTAGTCCTGAATCGATGCATAGGCGTAACGTATTCGTTACCTGGCAATCATTAGGATTGTCCCGACGTCGGGGAACTTCCCCGCATCCCTCTTGCAAACGTTTGTGTGTCTATCTTCGGGTGGAGCATGCGTGAGCCAGAGAAGAAAGGAGCCCGAGTATGAAACTCGGTACATTGAGCAAGGGAATTGCTCTCGTCGCTGTTGCGTCGTTCGCGCTTGCCGCGTGCTCGTCCAGCGATGAGACGGATGCCACCACCAGCGCAGCCCCCGGCGAGCCGACCGTGTCGGCAGCCATTATCTCGACCAACGGTTCTGAGCCGGCAAACCCGCTCATCCCGTCGGCCACCAACGAGACCGGTGGCGGCAAGATCATTGACGCCATGTTCTCTGGCCTGGTCTACTACGACGCCGAGGGTGTCCCTCACAACGAGGTAGCCGAGTCGATCACGACCGACGACGCACAGACCTTCACCGTGACCCTGGCCGATGGCTGGACCTTCACGGACGGCACGCCCGTCCTGGCGCACAACTTTGTTGACGCGTGGAACTGGGGTGCAGACCTCGCCAACGCGGACATCTCACTCAACAGCTACTTCTTCGAGACGATCGAGGGCTTCAGCTGGGACGAGTCCGTTCCGGAAATGTCTGGCCTCAAGGTCGTCGACGACATGACGTTCACCGTCACGCTGAAGGCGCAGCAGGCTGACTTCCCGCTGTCGCTTGGTTACTCGGCCTTCTACCCGCTGCCCGACGTCTTCTTCGAAGACACGGCTGCGTTTGGTCAGGACCCGGTCGGTAACGGCATCTACATGCTCGAAGACCCTGCCGACTGGCAGCGCAACGTTCAGATCGAACTGGTCACCAACCCCACCTACTCGGGTGAGCGTGTGGCTCAGAACGGTGGACTGAAGATCGTCTTCTACGCCACGCAGGATGCGGCTTACGCCGACCTTCTCGCAGGCAACGTTGACGTCATCGACGGCATCCCGAACTCTGCGTTCCAGACCTTCCAGGCTGACCTTGGCGAACGCGCTGTGAACCAGCCCGCAGCCATCTTCCAGTCCTTCACCATCCCGGCGCGTCTTGCGCACTTCTCTGGCGAAGAGGGCAACCTCCGTCGTCAGGCGCTCTCGATGGCCATCAACCGCCAAGAGATCACGGACGTCATCTTCCAGGGCACCCGCACGCCCGCAAGCGACTTCACGTCGCCTGTCGTCGGCGGTTGGTCTGACTCGATCCCCGGCTCCGAGGTCCTGAAGTACGACCCCGAGATGGCTAAGGAACTGTGGGCCCAGGCCGACGCAATCGCGCCGTTCACCGGCTCGTTCGAAATCGGCTACAACGCGGATGGCGGCCACGATGTGTGGGTCGACGCTGTGATGAACTCGATCAAGAACACGCTCGGTATTGAAGCTCAGGGCAACCCGTACCCCACCTTTGGTGAGTTCCGTACGGACGTCACGAGCCGCACCATCGAATCGGCATTCCGTACCGGTTGGCAGGCGGACTACCCGTCGCTGTTCAACTTCCTCGGGCCGATCTATGGCACGGGCGCAGGATCGAACGACGGCGACTACTCGTCGGCTGAGTTCGACGCTCTCCTCAAGGAGGGTTCGTCGCAGACCGACACCGACGCAGCCAACATTGCGTTCCAGGAGGCTCAGGAGATTCTGTTCAAGGACCTTCCTGCCATCCCGCTGTGGTACTCCAACGTGACCGGTGGATACGCCGACACAGTGGAGAACGTCGTATTCGACTGGCACTCGGTGCCGTTGTACTACGAAATCACCAAGAAGTAAGTGAGCCGACGGCCCGTCCCGCATTTGCGGGGCGGGCCGTTTCACGTTCACGACCAGGCGAGGATGAGTCCCCAAAACTGGGAGACTAGGCCGAGCACGGCAAAAACGCGCACTGTCGCACAGTAGAATTGGCCGTCAAATGCTTATGCCAACCGAGACGTACGGGGTCAACCCATGCTGATGTACGTGGGGCGCCGCTTGCTGCAGGCAATCCCAGTGTTCTTCGGAACAACTTTCCTGATCTACTTCATGGTCTTTTCCATGCCGGGCGACCCTGTGCTCGCTCTCTTTGGCGACAAGACCCCCAACCCCGCAGTGCTTGCGCAGGTGACGGCTCAGTACAACTTGGACCAGCCGTTCATCGTCCAGTACTTCCTCTATCTGGGCAACCTCTTTACGCGTGACCTAGGAGTGACGTTCTCCGGACGCGAGGTGAGCGACATCCTGGTGCAGGCCTTCCCAGTGACGTTCAAGCTCGTGCTCATGGCAGTGGCGATTGAATTGGTCCTGTCGGTCACCGTCGGCCTGATCTCGGGCCTGCGCAAGGGCAAGATCATCGACAACCTCAACCTGGTCACCGCGTTGGTGCTGAGTTCGGTTCCGCCCTTTGTTGCGTTGTTCGTGGCGCAGTACTTTATCGGTATCAAACTCGGGTGGGCTCCCGTGACGGTCGGAGCCAATGCGACGTGGGGTGCAATGCTGCTCCCTGCCACCGTCATCGCATTCACGATCTATGTCACAGGCATGCGGCTCATGCGCGGTTCGGTGATTGATGCGCGGTCAGCAGACTACGTGCGCACCGCGTCTGCGAAGGGGCTGTCGAGTAGGCGGATCATCCCCGTACACATTGCGCGAAACTCCCTGATCCCCGTCATCACAAATACGGCTGCGAGCTTTGGGGCCCTTATCGCGGGCACCACAGTGACGGAGGGAATCTTCAACATTCCCGGTGTAGGAAAGGTCCTCTTCGACGCGATTCGTTTGCAGGAAAACGCTACGGTCGTGTCCTTCGTGACCATTCTGACGATCTTCTACGTCGTCGTGAACATTCTGGTGGACTTGCTCTACGCGGTCCTCGACCCAAGGATTCGGTATGTCTGACCGCCACGTTGAGCACTACGTAGCGCCTGTCGATCCGGCGGCTGCGATTGAAGTCGACCGGGTCAAGTTGGGTGACCGCCGATCCAACCTGTGGCTCGACGCTTGGCGTGATCTGCGTCGCAGGCCCCTGTTCTATATCTCCACGGGAATTGTCCTTCTCGTCTCGACCGCGGCACTCTTCCCTTCGCTGTTCACCAGCGTCGAACCCGATAAGGGTTGCCAGTTGGTGAACTCGAATGGTGGGCCGATGGATGGACACCCGTTGGGTTTCACCCTTCAGGGTTGTGATGTCTACTCCCGCATGATTCACGGTGCTGGCACGTCGCTCTCCGTGGGCATATTTGTGGTGCTCATTACCGCGACAATCGGTATCCCGATGGGCGCGCTCGCTGCCTACTACGGTGGCAAGATCGATGCACTCCTTTCGCGCGTGGGGGACATCTTCTTCGCCATTCCCTACTTCCTTGCAGCGATCGTCGTCATGTCGGTCCTTTCGGCTCACCGCAACGTGTTCGTGATTGCACTCGCGATCGGCGGGTTCGCATGGGCCTCGCTCGCTCGCATTTTGAGAGCCGAAGTGCTGCAGGTGAAGAACTTTGAGTACGTGATGGCCTCTGAGGCTGTGGGACGTTCCAAGTTCGCCACGTTGATCAGGCACGTCCTGCCCAACTCGCTGACGCCGGTCATCGTTTACCTCACGATCGCGCTCGGCGCGGCCATCACGGCAGAAGCGACGTTGTCCTTCCTAGGGATTGGGCTCCCTGGCGACATCATGTCGTGGGGCGGTGACATCGCTAAAGCTCAGACCTCAATTCGCGTTGCCCCCATGGCGCTGTTCTGGCCATCCCTCGCGCTCACCGTCACAGTGCTGGCCTTCATCATGCTTGGCGAGCTCGTTAGGGACGCACTCGACCCGAAGGCGAGGGCTCACCGATGACCAAGGAGACGACGGTGGAGAGCGCACCAATGCCAGCAGCAACTGTTGACAAGAACTTACCTCTGGTGCGCGTACAAGACCTCGAGGTGACCTTTGTTACCGGTATGGGCGACGTGCAGGCTTTGCGTGGAGTGTCCTTCGACATCTGGCCGGGCGAGACCGTCGCCATCGTGGGTGAGTCTGGTTCCGGCAAGTCGACAACGGCTACCGCGCTGATCCGTCTCCTTGCTGGAAATGGGCGCATCTCGGCGGGCAAGATCTTTGTCGATGGCGTCGACATTACGGAGCACAACGAACGTCAGATGGCTGCAATTCGTGGAAAGGTCATCGGCTACGTTCCCCAGGATCCGATGTCCAACCTCAACCCCGTCTGGTCGATCGGCTTCCAGGTACGCGAAGCGATCAGCGCTAACGGGGTAGCCTCCGGCCGCGCGAACATTCAGGCCAAGGCGATCGAGGTTCTCGAGCAAGCGGGACTTTCAGACGCTGAACGCCGCATGAAGCAGTTCCCGCACCAGTTCTCTGGCGGGATGCGCCAACGCGTTCTCATTGGTATTGGGTTGGGTGCTGAACCGCGCCTCCTTATTGCCGATGAGCCCACCTCGGCCCTTGACGTCACGATTCAGAAGGTCATCCTCGACCACCTGGATTCGCTCACCAAAGAACGCGACACGGCACTCCTCCTCATTACTCACGATCTTGGTCTCGCGGCTGAGCGGGCGTCAAAGCTCATCGTGATGTATCAAGGCAAGATCGTGGAGGCAGGGCCCAGCCTCGAGATCCTGCAACACCCCAAGCACCCTTACACCAAGCGACTCATCGCTGCGGCACCGTCCCTCGCGTCGCGTCGCATCCGTGCGTCTGGCGACCAAGAGATCTCCGACAAGACAGTGCCCGACATGGTGCGGCTCGCGAAGCGGCACGCTGAAATTGAGGCTCGTCTTGAGACCGCGCCTGTCGTCGTGTCGGTCAAGGACCTGCGCAAGACGTATTCGATCCGCCGTGGGGTTTTCAAGTCAGAACCACTGCATGCCGTCGACGGGATTTCGTTCGATATCCGCAAGGGAACGACGCTCGCGCTGGTGGGCGAATCTGGCTCAGGCAAGTCGACGGCCGCGCGTTTGGTACTGGGTCTTGAGCCGCCAACGTCGGGTGACGTCACAATTGGTGACGTGTCGGTGACTGGCGCATCCCAGCGGCAGCTGTTCAAGCTGCGCAGGCAGATGCAAGTGGTTTTTCAGGACCCGTACGCGTCACTTGACCCTCAGCGGTCGATTGGCGCCATCATCGCCGAGCCTCTCAAGGTTCACAAGGTGGGCGATCGTACGGAGCGAGTGGCGCGTGTCGAGGAACTTCTCGACCAAGTGGCGCTCCCTACAGCCCTGGCGCACCGCTACCCGAACGAGCTTTCCGGAGGGCAGCGCCAGCGCGTCGCGATTGCGCGCGCACTCGCGCTCAAGCCGAACGTCGTCGTGCTTGACGAGGCCGTGTCAGCACTTGACGTGTTGGTACAGGCTCAGATTCTGCAACTGCTCGCTGATCTGCAGTCCGAGTTGGACCTGACATACCTCTTCATCACTCACGACCTCGCTGTGGTGCGCGTGGTTGCGGACGAGGTAGCCGTGATGGATCAGGGCAAGATTGTTGAAACGGGCCGCACGGATGACATCTTCGCTAACGCCCAGCAGCCCTACACGCAGCGCCTTCTTGACGCGATCCCTGGCGCTGGGATCGAGTTCGCCACGTAGGTTCGTGTTGCTTACGTAGTAGACAATGGGGCGGCCTCGGCCGCCCCATTGTCGTTCCCGCGGCCAACATCAGAGGCTGCATCGCGGTCCGGTGTCCATGTCAGGTCGAACTCGACGCCTAGGTCCGGTAAGTCGAACAGAGGTGGGCCAGCGACCGGCGGCGGAGCGGGCAAGATGCGCTCGGCCTCGAGCTGCTTGCGGGCTTCTGCCATCCCGGGAGTGAAGATTTCACCAAATGCCATGCATCCACGGTACGTCACGTTGAGTTCCCAGGCGAGGGAACCCTCGCTGACCCCCGGTAGACTCTCTGCCCGTGGCTCTAACTATCGGCATCGTCGGCCTGCCAAACGTCGGCAAATCAACTCTGTTCAATGCGCTGACACGCGCTAGTGTGCTCGCGGCGAACTATCCGTTCGCGACGATCGAGCCGAACGTGGGCGTGGTGCCTCTTCCGGACCCACGCCTCGAGGTGTTGTCGGGCATCTTTGGGTCCGAGCGCATCCTTCCCGCGACGGTGTCCTTTGTTGACATCGCGGGCATCGTCAAGGGCGCCTCGGAAGGTGAGGGGCTTGGCAACGCCTTCCTTGCCACCATCCGTGAGGCCGACGCCATTTGCCAGGTGACGCGCGTGTTTGCTGACCCAGACGTGATCCACGTGGACGGCAAGGTAGACGCAGCGAGCGATATCGAGATCGTCAACACCGAGCTGATTCTTGCTGACCTGCAGACCATCGAGAAGGTCATCACGCGGCTCGAGAAGGAGGTCCGCGTCAAGAAAGGCGACCCCGTGTTGCTGGCTGCCGCGGAGACCGTCAAGGGCATCCTCCAGCGAGGCGACACCGTCTCAGCTGGAGCTCCGGCCGCCAAGCTCGACCTTGCCGATGTGCGCGAGTTCAACCTCCTCACGGCCAAGCCGTTCATCTACGTTTTCAATACGGACGATGCCGGGCTTGCGGACAAGGCTGCGCAAGCCGCGCTTGTTGCGCAAGTCGCGCCAGCCGACTGCGTCTTCCTTGATGCCAAGTTCGAGTCGGAACTGGTGGACCTCACAGAAGAGGAGGCCCGCGAGATGCTCGAGGCCAACGGCCAAGACGAGTCTGGGCTTGACCAGCTGGCCCGGGTTGGCTTCCACACGCTTGGCCTCCAGACTTACCTCACGGCGGGCCCCAAGGAGTCGCGCGCGTGGACCATCCGCCAGGGTGCCACCGCACCCGAGGCCGCAGGTGTGATCCACACTGACTTCCAGAAGGGCTTCATCAAGGCCGAGGTAGTGCACTTTGTGGACCTCGTCGAGGCGGGCTCGATGGCCGCGGCGAAGGCCGCAGGCAAGGTGCGCATCGAGGGCAAGGAATACGTCATGCACGACGGCGACGTGGTGGAATTTCGCTTCAGCAATTGACCCGCGGCGTAGAGGGCCGCGGTTTCGATTGCTGTCCCGTACCGGTGGCACGTGGCATTTGAGCGTTGCTCGGAACTACCGCCGCAAAACTTCTGCGAACCGTTGACCCCATTCCAGGCTGGTCCTGCGGGTGGCCCCCGGTGTGCCGAGAAGTGCCGACGTCGGTCAGAGTCGCAGCGAGGCGTTACCGACCGGCGCGAGTCACGGCCTCCAGCCGCGGCTCGATCGCGTCGGCCATCATCGTGACCTCGCGCTCGGCGATGCCATGGCGTCGGGCGTGATCGCGCCAACCAGCGAGCGATGCGGCGACGTGGGAGATGCGGTCGCGAGCCTCGACGGCCCCGATGCCAGCGTCGTCCGCGAGAGCCAGGAGGCCCTCGACTTCGTCTTTGGCTAGGTCGGCGCCGGCGATGGACGTCGAGCGCGGCTTGGAGAGGTCCGGGTTGGGATTGACGTCGAAGGCTGGGCTCAGCGTCCACAGCCCGCCGTCGGACAGGAAGCCGTGGTTTCGTAGATGGTCGTCCGTGTTGCCGAGTGCCACAGACGCGATGACCCTGTCGTAGAGCTCGCGCTGGTCTGCATGGCTGGAGACCGAGATGTCGCGAATCGACTCGACGATGTCGGTGTAGTCGCGGCGGTCTCCGTCGCTGGCGGTTGTTGCTGTCATCGCACTGATATAGCCCACTCGGGCGCCCGTGGCCGTCCTGTCGAATCGGCGCACCAGCAGCACGCTGCGGTCGCTGACCCTCACCAACCTGTGTGTGGGGGTCCGGATGCCAGCTCTTGCGAGTAGATCGAGCGCCGTCGCTTCCCACGCCATCACGTTCCACTCGTCGGATGCGTGCGGGAACTTCGCGATCGCGAGAGAGCCGTCCTCAAGCAGAATGGAGGCCTTGGGGCGGGCGCCGCCCAGGCCTGTGGTTCCCGTGTCGAGGAGTTGCTTGATCGCGTTCGAGGGATCCGCGTCAGAGGCGAGCTCGTCGCTGGCCCGCAACAGCGCGGGCAATGAGATGAGCTTTGGGATGGTCGACGGCCGGCCAAGGTAAGCGTCCTGCCCAGGCAGACGAAACCGCAGCGCCCCTTGGCGGGTGTCGTCGCTCACGCCGAGCAGGAAGTCAACGTCGTCGAGGCTTCGCGGCGTGCGGCTGGCCTCGCGGGCGCGCACACGCTCTGCCTTCTCAATGAGGTTGCGACCCCATCGGTCCGGGGCGCTGTCAGCAAAAGCACGCAGCAGCCCCGCCTGGTGCTGGGAGCCGCTGGTGAGTTGCAGACCGGGGTCGATGTTGATTCCGCCGTCGGCAAGATAGCGAGCGTCGTAGATGAAGGTCGTGGAGACCTGACTGCGCGTGCGGGTGAAGTGCGCCTGGCCGACGAGGCGCGCGCTGCTGTCCTGGTCCGTCCAGACCTCGAGCGTGGTCATCGCGCACGCTTCTTCGTGAGATTGCCCGCTCGCAGGCGTCCGATGTCGCTATTGAGCGGATCCAGGGCCTCGACCACCTTGTCGAGCACGCCGAGCGCCCTGAGGACTTGGGTGACGTTCGCGAAGCTGACGTTAGGGTCGCCCGACTCGATCTTGCGCAACGTGGTGCGCGAGATGTCCGCGCGCTCTGCGACCTGTTGGGCGGTCAGGTTCAACACCATGCGCCAGCCGCGCACGTGCTCACTCAACTCGGTGATCTCGCGATCAATCTTGTAGCCGCTCATGGAGTCCTCCGTATGGTCGCTAGAGTACGCTTAAGTATGCGTAAAGGCCAGGGACGCGATCATAAGGAGACCGCGAGGTCAGCGCCAGGGCGTCCTACCCGCGTCGGCAGACCAGCTCCCGCAGAGCCACCTGGCCGGGCGTGAACTAGGGTTTTCGCATGACGAACCTTCAGGGTGCGGTGGTCTTGGTCGTCGGTGCGACCGGCGGGCTCGGCTCGCGGATCGCCGCTCAGTTGGAAACGAACGGTGCCATCGTTGTGAGGGCGTCAAAGTCCGCTGGGCACGATTTGCGCGCTCCCTCTGTGGTTCGGGAAGTGCTCGACGCCACGATTGCGCAGCACGGGCGTCTCGACGGGCTGGTGATCGCTTCGGGGGTCGTGGCGTTCGGCGCCGCATCGGACCTTGACCCAGCGACGGTGGACGAACTCTTTGCGGTGAACACGACGAGCGCGATCCAGCTCATTGCCCAGAGCGAGCCGTATCTTGCGGCCTCGGCACGAGATGGCCGAGAGCCCTTCGTCGTGACACTGAGTGGCGTTGTCGCTGAGACACCCGTTGCGGGTGTGGCGGCATACTCGGCATCGAAAGCGGCACTGGCGGCGTTCGTGGTGGCAGCGGCGCGCGAGTATCGACGTGCGGGAATCCGCATCGTGGATGCTCGCCCTGGCCATACCGGCACCGCGCTGTCCGAGCACCCGATCGCGGGGTCGGCGCCGCGATTCGCAGCGGCGCTGGATCCAGACCTTGTGGCAGCGCGGATCATCACCGCGATTGTTGATGGCGAGAAGGATCTGCCCAGTACCGCCTTCTAGGCGCGGCAAGGATCCTGAGACCGACCGCAGATACCGCCTCGCAGCGGAGAGCCGACGTAGGGACGATGCCTACCGGCACTTCGGGACACTATTACTTGCAGTAATCGCAAGTAAGTGTTAACTTGCAGTTATGGAAAGCAAAGACTTGGTGCGTGATCTCAACCTGGCAGCAGCGCGTCCCTTCATCGAATACCCGCCCACACCGCGGTGGTATCCGGCACTCATGGGCGGATATTTCGCGGCTATCGCGGCCTCCATCTTCCTGGGTGCCAATGGCTACGGAGTCGCGGGATTCGGTGTCATCGCGGCCGCTATCGTCACGTTGGGCCTGTTCTTCCGTTGGTACCGCTCCCGTTGGGGCACGTGGCCGCAGATGAGCGAAGCTCCCCCGGAGATTCGGCGGGCGTACCGACTTGCCTTCGCAGGCGCCTTGGTGGCGTTGCTCCTCACCGTGGCCGTGGGCCTTCTTAGCCCGCCCATTGTCACCGTCGCGGTGACGTTCGTCGTCTTCACCACATCGGTCTGGGCATACGAACGCCGGGTCTATCCGGCCGCGTGTGCGGCGGTGCGGTCGAGGTTGGCGTGACCATCCCCGCAGATCTGGACGGCACGATCCACTCGCCGAAGCGGCTCGCGGCGATGGCCATCCTGGCGTCCAGTACGACCACTGACTTCTCGTTCCTGCGTGAGCAATTGAAACTCGCCGATGCCGATCTTTCCAAGCAGATGGGTGCCCTAAGGGATGCTGGGTACGTCGAGACCAAGAAGATCGGACATGGGCGCACCGGTCAGACGCGCTTCACGATCACGAGCGAAGGACGCGCCGCATACCGTGCCTATCGTCGGCACCTCCTCGACCTGCTGGGGGAGTGACTCCCCGCCACTTTCAGGCGAAGGGTGCTGTAAACCGGCTAGGGTGAGCCAGCAACCAAGGTCCCCTCATCTATCCGAAAGTGAGCTATGGCCGACACGTTACCGCTCTGCCCCAACTGCTCCAGTGACCTCGCCTACGAGATGGGCGCGCTCTTGGTGTGCCCCATGTGCGCGCACGAGTGGTCGCCCAGCGCGGCCGATGCCGCCGCAGACACCGAGGCGGACGCCTCCATCGTGAAGGACGCTTTTGGCACGCCACTGGCCAACGGCGACACCGTGAGCGTCATCAAGGACCTCAAGGTCAAGGGCTTCCCTCAGTCGATCAAGGTGGGCGTGAAGGTGAAAGATATCCGCCTCGTCGACGGCTTCGACGGCCACAACATCGACTGCAAGGTTGATGGCTTTGGGCAGATGCAACTGAAGTCGAGCATCGTCAAAAAGGTCTAGCCCGCGTCGGCCTCATGTTGGCTCGCCGGCCCGGTTCCGTCGGGCCACACAAGCTCGAATTCGCTCACGTAACCGCGTGGCGCGTGATCCAGCGGGTCTGCAAAGCTCAATCGCCGAGCCACGAGCTGTAGTGGGTCGGTGAAATCGTCAGGAGCGATCATCCGCGCTGTGGGGTAGAGCGAGTCGCCCAGGATGGGCAGCCCCAAGGCGGCCATGTGCACGCGTAACTGGTGCGTTTTGCCAGTGGTGGGAGACAGTCGATAGTGCGCGTAGTCTCCCCGTACCTCAATGACCTCCACAAGAGTCTCCGCGTTGGGTTCGCCAGGGACAACCTCAGCCTGCAGGCTGCCGCGCTGCTTTTCGATGCGGTCGATGATTCGCTGGGGAAACTCAAGCGTCGGGTCGAAAGGCGCCAGTGCTTCATAGGTTTTGTGTGCGCCGCCTGACTGGAATACGCCCGCATACGCGCCCCTGAACTCGCGATGGGTTGTGAACACCAGTACGCCCGCGGTGAGGCGGTCCAGACGATGCGCGGGTGCGAGCTCTGGCAAGTCCAGCGAGAGGCGCAACTTGACGAGCGCCGACTCCTGGACGTGCGCCCCGCGCGGGGTGGTGGCGACAAAGTGGGGCTTGTCGACAACGACGAAGCGTTCGTTGACCTCGAGCACCTTGATGGAGAACGGCACCGGGATCTCGGGGGCGAGCGCGCGGTGGAACCACAAGAACGTGTGTGGGCGGAACGGCTCGTCGCCGCTCCAGGCGTGGCCGGACTGGTCGACGAACTCGCCCGCAGCCAACATGTCCGCGACCATCGCCTTGGCGGGCAGGCGGTCCACAAGGAAATCGCGCATCGTGGCCCATCGCGCAGGGTCCTCCTCGGCGGGGCCAGGCGTGCGCACCCAAGCGGCGTCGAGTCCGTTGTGCTGAGGAAGTGGGGAGCGCGGGGGCATCAGGCGCCGGGGACGATCTGCGGCAAGGTCACGGCCCACCGCGCCAGTGTTCGATGCGGTGGTGGTCGGGTACGAAGCCATGGTTCACGCCCCACAGGACTGCCTGCGTCCGGCTGGCCGCCCCGATCTTGCGGTACACCATCCGTATGTAGGACTTCACGGTATTGGGGCTGAGGTACGTCTGGGCGGCAACGTCCGCGTTGCTTAGCCCTTGGGTAATGAGGGCCAGAACCTCGGATTCCCGCGCTGTCAGCCCCTCGCCGCGTCCAGGCCAGTCCAGGCCGTTGGAGGTCCCCGCGCGCCCTGGCGCATCGCTGACGACAAACTCGCCGGCATGCACCCTCTCAAGTGACGAAACCAGTTCGCTCGCCGAAAGTGACTTGGAGAGATATCCACGTACGCCCAGTTCGCGTGCGCTCGCGATGAGCGCGGGATGGAAGCTCCATGTGAAGATCACCACGCGGCCGTTGGTCGGGTTGCGGACCAGTTTCCCGATCTCCTCGTTGTCGGATTCGGGCTGCGCGAACGAGTCATACAGGACAATATCGACGGTGTCGCGTACCGGCTTGTTGGCGTCGATCTCTGCAACCACCACGCGGTCCCTGTATTGGTCGATGATGGTGGCGACGCCAAGCAGCACCACGTCGTAGTCATCGACGAGCGCGACCCTAATGGGCCTTTTGGGATCCGGCATAGCTCGACCATAACCCTCCCTAGGGGTGTACCGGCACAGCCCTAGGGGTGGTTCAGTGGAATCGAAATAACCGTTCTTAGAAAGGAAACATCATGTTGGGACTCATTGTCACGATCATCATTGTCGGGCTCATCGCGGGGCTACTCGCTCGCGCCATCGTTCCAGGCAAGCAGAGCCTCTCGATCGGCATGACCATCCTGCTGGGCATCGTCGGTTCGTTCGTGGGCGGCTTCCTTGGCTACCTGCTGTTCGGCAAGGACGCGGCTGACGGCTTCCTGCAGCCGGCGGGAATCATCGGCTCGATCATCGGGGCCATCATCGTGCTACTGATCTGGACGCGTACGGGCGGGCGCCGGTCCGTCAACCGTTGATCTGAGCCACAACGTGGCCCGGCGGCGGTTCTTGACACCCGTGGCTAGTTCACGGCCCGCTTGACCAACTCTGCGATCTTCGCGGCCACGGCATCGTCGATGGCGGTGAGCGCAAAAGATGTCGCCCAGAAAGTGCCGTCATCGAGTGCCGCCGTGTCCTGGAATCCAAGAGTTGAGTAGCGGGCCTTGAACTTCCCCGCGTCCTGGAAGAACACGACCGCCTTGCCGTCCTTGGCGTAGGCGGGCATGCCGTACCAGGTCTTGACGTCGAGCTCGGGGGCCACCGTGGTCACGATCTCGTGCACCTTCTCGGCGAGGGCCCGGTCCGCTGGCGCCATGGCCGCGATCTTGTCGAGGCACGCCTGGAGGTCGGCCTCCTTACCCGCCGCGGCCTTGGACCGCTTGGCCTCGGCCGCGTGCTCCTTCATGGCCGCCTTTTCCTCAGCGGACCACGTCTCATTGCTCTTGCTTGCCATGGGGACACCTTTCGCTGGATCGTCGATTCACGATACTGCGGGGTCACGCCTGGCGTTCGGAATTCATCGAGGCAGCGTCGGCGCGGCACCGAATAACAAGACTTGGTCCGTAGCGCACCGTGTAGTGCTCAAGAGAGGTGCGTGATTTCGGTGCCGCGCCTACGCCGGCAAGCGCTAGCCTTGTGTCCCCACGGTGCATGACCGTGCCTTCGGAGGGAGACATCCATGGGTGCAGATCGAACTCTCGTGAGTTCCGGATCGCCGTTCGAGCAGAGCATCGGGTACTCGCGTGCTGTGGTGGAGGGGCCCTTCGCGTGGGTGTCCGGCACCACCGGCTACGACTACTCCACGATGACGATTTCCGATGACTTGGCGGAGCAAGCCGACCAGGCACTCACGACCATATCGAAGGCCCTCGAGTCGGTGGGCTTCTCCCTTGAGGATGTGGTGCGCGTGCGGTACCTACTCACAGACCGCGCTCACGCGGAACTCTGCTACCCGGTCTTCGGTCGCTGGTTCTCTCGCAGTCGACCGGCCGCGACCATGGAGGTCGTTGGGCTTCTTGACGACGCGATGAAGATCGAGATCGAGGTCACGGCCTACAAGCCCGTGTAGCGCCGCGTTAGTCTTCCGCGGATTGCCGCGCGCGATACGCGGCCGTCGCTTCGCGGTTGGTACACGCTATTGAGCAGTACTTGCGGGAGCGGTTGCGAGACTGGTCAAACACGACGCCCTCACAATTTTCGCTCGCGCACGTCGCTAGGCGACTGAGCTCGTCCGAACGGATCACGTCGACCATCGCCATGGCCGTCTCCACCTCAATGCGCTCCGCCAGGGGGCGGTCGTCACCGGTTGCATGGATGTGCCAGTCACTGTCCCCGTGGCGCACCAAGCGTGGCAGGGCGTGCGCCTCGGCGAGGATCGCGTTGACAAGGGGAACGGCGTCGTCGCGCTCCGCCGTCAGCAAAGCGCGCAGGCGTTGGCGCACGTCGCGCACCGGTTCCAGGTCTCTTTCTGTGGGCCTTGTTCCCGAGTACTTGTATAGCTCGAAGAACCCGATGACATCGTCGAGGGTGGTCAACGAATCGGGCTCTTGGCGCGAGTTCACGAGCCACGCGGCGGAGTCGAGAGCCTCGGCAGTGTCATGAGTGAAAGGCATTTTGACACATTAGCAGTAGTGCCAGTAGTGTCATGTGCCATGACCGCATTGACTCCTGACGCTCCACGAACCGCGATTGCAAGGGGAATCCCCCTGGCGCTCATCGCGTGTGCCTCGTTTGGCCTGTCAGGGTCACTCGCCCGTGGGCTCATGGACATCGGCTGGACGGCAGGCGCCGCAACCATCGTGCGCGTGAGCGTTGCAGCTCTTTTCATGATCATTCCCGGCATTTTTGCCATGCGAGGGCGCTGGCACTTGCTCCGCAAGGGCGCCGTGGTCATCGTCGTTTACGGTGTGCTCGCCGTCGCCGCTGCCCAACTCTGCTACTTTCTCGCCGTGGCGAGGCTTGACGTGGGCGTCGCTCTCCTCGTTGAATACACAGCACCCGTTGCTGTCGTGTTGTGGCTGTGGGCTCGCCACGGCAGTAGGCCCACTCGCATGACGGTGATTGGCGCCGCCATCGCTGCAGGCGGGCTCATCTTGCTGCTCGACGTCTTGGGTGGGGGGTCGATCGACCTGGTCGGTGTCGCGTGGGCGCTCGGCGCCATGGTGGGCGCGGCCGCCTACTTCGTTATGGGAGCCGACGAGTCAAACGGCTTACCGCCCATCGCCCTCGCCGCAGGTGGCGTGGTTGTCGCAGCCGTCGTCCTGATTGCCGCAGCGGTGGCGGGCGTACTGCCCTTCACCATGACGAGGGGCGATGTCGCTTTCCAAGGCTTTGACGCGCCATGGTGGGCAGTAGCGCTCACGTTGGGCGTTGTGACGGCAGGCTTGTCGTACGTCGCAGGCATCGCTGCAACGCGCGCACTTGGTGCGCGGCTAGCGTCGTTCGTCTCGCTCGTGGAGGTCATTGCAGCGGCGACCTTCGCATGGGTCCTCTTGGGGCAGACGCCATTGCCGATGCAAATCGCAGGGGCCGCGCTCGTTCTCGCTGGAGTGATTGTTGTCAAGGTAGGCGAGCCCGCCGTGCCTGTTGCCGCGGTCGACACGATGATGGTTCCGCTCGAAGACGTGCAGATCGACGTCGATGCTGAGCTGGCGAAGATTGTCGAGTCCGTAGAAGCCGGCGAGCTTGCAGAAGCGGCTGAGATCGTCGAAGCGGCAGAGATCGCGGTAGCGACGGAGCTGGCCGGTGCCGAAGATGTGGCAGGCATCCTTGCGGAGCCCGAAGACGCCGTCTACTAACCGGCGACCAGTAGTCCGTTGACGATGTGGGCAGGGGTCGCCCTGCGAACCCACGCGGGGTCGATGGCGCCGTAAATGTGGGGAAACAACTCTCCGCTCCCGCCGCCCTCGAACACCACCTCGGTTCCCGATGCCCGCACCGCCTCGGCATCCATCTCGAGGATGCATAGGGGCTCCGTGATGTGGGAGTAGAACCGCGCGACCACTCCTGGGACCTGTTCCGGAGTGGAGCAGTGAATGAAGCCAACCTCGTCGAGGGTGAGATCCTGTGTGGACCTGCCATAGCTTCCCGTCGCGATCGCGGCCTCCCAATCGCTCGCAAGTGCTAGGTGCACAATCATCATGCGCACACGGTAGCCCCCGATCCGTACACTCTGAAACCATGAAGCGTGCGCTCGCAGTACTGCTCACGGCGGTTGCCGTGATCTCGATGTCAGCGTGCTCCCAGCGGCAACCTGGCACGTTCACAGTTCCTGGCGACTACTCGACCATTCAAGACGCGATTGATCACGCGATCCCTGGCGACCTCATCCTCATTGAGCCTGGAACGTACATCGAAGAAGTGTCGATCGACGTCAAGGACGTCACGGTCAGGGGCATGGACCGCAACACGGTGATACTGGATGGGCAAGACACCCTGCGCAACGGATTCAAGGTCACTGCGGGCGGGGTGAGCGTGGAGAACCTCACAGTGCATTCGTACAGGCTCAACGGCGTGATCTTTACGGGGTCAGGCGAGCTTGGGCATTTTGAAGAGGAATACAGGGACTCGCCTGAACGCAATGCCGACGGAACGGTTCCGCACCTCGAGCGCTTTCGGGTCGCGTACGTGACGTCCTACAACAACGGTCTCTATGGGATCTACGCATTTCAAAGCCGCAATGGCGTGATTGAACACTCCTATGCATCTGGGCATCCCGATTCGGGGATCTACGTGGGCCAGTGCGAGAACTGCAACACAGTGATCGATGCAGTGACAGTTGAGAACAATGCGATCGGGTACTACGGAACCAACGCGTCGGGCAACGTCTATATCGTGAGGTCGCTCTTCAAGGGCAACCGTTTGGGGATCGCCCCCAACTCACAGCGCCAAGAACTGTTGTCACCCCAGCGCGACACCTACGTGGTGGGAAACGTGGTTATCGACAACGACAACGCCGATACGCCTCCTGTAGCGCGTGGCTTCTTTGGTGGGGGGATCGCGGTGGGCGGCGGCATTTCGAACCTCATTGCGCGCAACTACGTCGCTGGTCACGATGTCTACGGCATCGGCATCGTTGCCCTCAATCCCTTTGACCCCATCGACAACGTGATCGAGGGGAACGTGGTCGAAAACAACGGGATCGACATCCTCTTCGCGCCATCCCTGCACGTCACAAGTACTCAAGGCAACTGCTTCAAGGACAACACCTATACAACGTCGGCGCCCGTGGATGTTGACCTCGAGTACGGGTGCGACGGCGTGGACAAGGCCTTCACGCCGTTCGATGTGAAGTATCCCCGCGCGCCCGGCGGCAAGGATTACCGCGACATGCCAGTACCCGGTCCGCAAACGCAACTGCCTGGGGATCTCACGTCGCGGCCGGACCTGCTGCCAGCACAGATTGTCTTCCCCACGCTGGAAGATATCCAGGTGCCGACGCCGTGACAGTGAGCCTGGCGCGATCTGGAATCGCTCACGTCGCGCGCCGCGCGGCCATTGGTGCCTCGATCGTCGTCGCCTTGATGGCAGTCCCTGCATGCTCCGACACCGCTGCGCATCCCGTCACGGCGGCCGAGGCAGACAGGTTGGCCGAAGCGTTGTACGCCAATTGGGAAGCGGGGGGTGTGACGTTTGAGCTCAACGCTGCGCCCGCACCGGGAGAGTCGGTTGTTGTTCAGGGTCAGGTCGATTTTGCCCAGCAGGTTGGCTACGGACTTGTGAGTGCGGTGGGCGAGGACGCCCCTGTGAAGGGAGTGGTCTTCACGCAGACCACAATTCTCGAAAACATCCCAGCGCTGATCGATGCAACCGCGGCTGTTGGCGGCCCGCAGTTCGTATGGGTCGCACGGCCTGTAGACACGTCCGCATATCAGCTCGATGGGCTTCTTGGGGTGGTGTTCGGTCTCGCTACTCAGCAACGCGATAACCCGGAGCTCATCGCCCAGTCAGGAGCCCAGTGGATCAGGGCTGACACCTTGCGCGGCACGCCCGTGGACGTGTTCGAGTACAGCCCGCAAGCGCGTTTCTGGATCGAGCAGGGAGGGACCCGGCTGTTGCGGTTCGAGGGCAACAACGACACCTTGACGCGCCCCATCGTGATCGATATCACCGAACGTGGACCGATCACATCTCCTACCGTTGACGACTCTGCCGTCGTGACGCCACAAGACCTTGACGGCCTCTACGACGCCTACCGCAGAGGGTCGCGCGGGTAGAGCGACGAAGAAAGTGTGATTTTCGCCGTAGAATAAGCGATGGTCCCGCTTCGGGCCCGCGCCCCAATATGAATCGAGCTTTTCGCATGCCCCTGCGCTCTGACCTGCGCAACGTCGCAATCGTCGCCCACGTTGACCATGGTAAGACCACTTTGGTCGACGCCATGCTGGTCCAGGGCGGTGCCTACGGCGACCACGCCCATGTGACAGATCGTGCCATGGATTCGGGTGACCTCGAACGCGAAAAGGGCATCACGATCCTCGCGAAGAACACTGCTATTCGATACACGGGAGCCGCCTCCGTTCCTGGGGGCGTCACCATCAACGTGATCGATACCCCTGGTCACGCCGACTTCGGCGGCGAGGTTGAGCGCGGATTGTCGATGGTGGATGGCGTCGTCCTGCTCGTCGATGCTTCCGAGGGTCCGCTGCCACAGACTCGTTTCGTGCTACGCAAGGCCCTCGCCGCGCACTTGCCGGTCATCATCGTTGTGAACAAGGTGGACAGGCCTGACTCGCGCATTGCCGAGGTCGTCGAGGAAACACACGACCTCTTGCTGTCGTTGGCCTCTGACCTTCATGACGAGGTCCCCGACCTCGACATTGACTCTCTGCTCGAGGTCCCCGTCATTTACGCGTCGGCAAAGGCTGGGATCGCATCGCTCGTTGAGCCTGCGGACGGCACCATGCCAGAGGGCACCAACCTTGAGCCGCTCTTTCAGGTCATCATGGAGCGCATTCCTGCGCCCTCGTACGAAGAGGGAGCGCCCTTGCAGGCGCATGTGACCAACCTCGACGCGTCACCATTCTTGGGTCGCCTTGCATTGCTACGCGTGTTTAACGGCACCATCAAGAAGGGCCAGATGGTTGCGTGGGCCCGCGCCGATGGCACGATGAAGACCGTCAAGATCACCGAACTCTTGGAGACCAAGGGCCTTGACAGGGTGCCTGCCGAAAGCGCAGGCCCCGGGGACATCATCGCCGTCGCAGGCATCCCCGACATCACGATCGGCGAGACTCTCACCGACATTGACGACCCCCGGCCGCTCCCGCTCATCACCGTCGATGACCCCGCCATCTCGGTCACCATTGGCATTAACACGTCCCCGCTTGCCGGGCGCGTGAAGGGCGCCAAGGTCACCGCGCGTCAGGTCAAGGACCGGCTCGACAGGGAACTCGTCGGCAACGTGTCGCTCAAGGTGCTTGACACCGGCCGCCCCGACTCGTGGGAGGTCCAGGGGCGCGGGGAGCTCGCGCTCGCGATTCTCGTGGAGCAGATGCGCCGCGAAGGTTTCGAACTCACCGTCGGTAAGCCGCAGGTAGTCACCAAGACCGTCGACGGCAAGCTTCACGAACCCATGGAACACATGACCATCGATGTCCCCGAGGAGCACCTCGGCGCCATCACTCAGCTGCTCGCGAGCCGCAAGGGTCGCATGGAGTCCATGGCCAACCACGGAACCGGTTGGGTCCGTATGGAGTTTTTGGTGCCTGCACGCGGGCTCATCGGCTTCCGCTCAACGTTCCTCACGGACACGCGCGGCACAGGGATCGCATCGTCGATCTCGCATGGCTACGAGCCGTGGACTGGTGCGATCGAATACCGCACCAACGGCTCACTTGTCGCAGACAGGTCGGGGCCGGTCACTGGCAACGCCTTGATGGCTCTCCAGGACCGCGGCACATTCTTTGTGAAGCCCACGGAGGACGTGTACGAGGGCATGGTCGTTGGCGAGAACAGTCGCAACGAGGACATGGACGTCAACATCACCAAGGAAAAGAAGCTTGACAACATTCGCTCCTCGACAAGCGAGACCCTTGAGCGGCTTGCGCCGCCTCGCAGGCTCACGCTTGAGGAGTCCCTCGAGTTTGCTCGTGAGGACGAATGCGTTGAGGTCACTCCGGACCACGTCCGCATTCGCAAAGTGATTCTTGACCAGACGTTGCGAGGCCGGGCTGCGTCCAAGGCGAAGAGGCAGAACGCCTAGAGGCGGCTGCCGTCCGCGTCCCGGCGCGGCGCGGTCGCCGGTCGCGCTTGTGGTTCGCTTATCCTTATCACCATGTTGAAACGGTCCGTCTCTGTGTTGGCACTCGGACTTTTGGGTGCCCTTGTGGCGACCGTCGGCTCGGGCTCGCATCGATCTGCGGGGTACCTTGGGGTGGGACTGGCGCTGCTGTTGGTCGCATGCGCAGGGACGTTTGCCAAGGCATGGCAATCGTGGGGCGGGTTTGTCTCTTTCGCGTCGCTGTGGGTGGGGTTCACGATGTTCTTCGCTAGCGAGGGTCCTGGTCAGTCGACGCTTGTTGCTAGCGACCTCAAGGGCCATCTCTGGGTTTATGGAGGCGCTGGGGTGGTAGCAATCGTCGCGGCATTGCCTCGATTCGTTCTTGAGGGGCGCGATGTCACGCCGTAGACGCCTCGAAATTGCCGAGGCCTCTGCAGTCATGCAGCGGCGGCTCTCGCGAACGAACTACAAGTCGACAGTACGGCGCTTCCCCGCGCCAGCGCTGACAGGGCCTCGCATCGCACTCGAACGTGCGCCGATGCCGATGCCGCCCGTTCCGCTCCAACGCGCGGTAGCCCGCGACCTAGACGTCATCGACCTGTCGGACATCGTGCGCCCTTTGGCCGACCCTGGGCCAGTGTTCTCACCTTCCATCACTGTCACAGTTCCACGGCCCGTTGAACTTGCGCCAAAGGCCCTAGCAGACAACGCTTCTCCAGAGCCAGAGCCAGAGCCAGAGCCAGAGCCAGAGCCAGAGCCAGAGCCAGAGCCAGAGCCAGAGCCAGAGCCAGAGCCTGAGCCTGAGCCTGAGCCTGAGCCTGAGCCTGAGCCTGAGCCTGAGCCTGAGCCTGAGCCTGAGCCTGAGCCTGAGCCTGAGCCTGAGCCTG
>SWCB01001004.1_pt1 | contig 41844 bp, 24 predicted proteins | sample 4692901 | NCBI WGS metagenome assembly SWCB01 (sample SAMN10267276, study PRJNA491770) | bioreactor metagenome | isolation source: DHS bioreactor inoculated with subseafloor sediment | place: Japan: off Shimokita Peninsula | collected 2006-08 | reverse complement strand
GCATAAATGGGATTGCAAAGGTAAAATAATTCCCGTGAATTGAAACAGGTAATTTTAATAAAATTTTAAATATAGATTTTGTTTACCTCATTAGCTTTAGCCACTTCATCTGCAGGTAACTATGTCGTCCCATCGCATAGTTCGTCCCCATTCCTTTTTGTCCATCTTTCATATGTTCTCGTCTTTGCTACACCTAACAGGTTGCCTTCGTTCCGATAGCTATCGGAATCGCTCAGGCACCGGAAAATCTGTTAGGAGTATTCTGCTCGCCCTCTCGCCCAAGTCGCCCCCTCGCTAAAGTCGCCCACTCGCCCATGTCGCCCCCTCACTAAAGTCGGCCCCTCGCTAAAGTCGCCCTCTCGAAAAAACCGCCCCTTATCATTTTTTCCTACCTTTGCAAACCTGGAATTAATCCAAAAATCTACCCCAAAAATGTTTAACAACCGCCGTTCAGTCCTATATCTTCCCATTGCCTTTGCTTTGGTACTTATTGCAGGTTTTTTCCTTGGTGCTTCCATCGTAAAGACATCCACCATCGACAAGGGTATTCTCCGAGAAATGCAGTCCAGGAATTACAATCCTGTTGATTATGTTATCGATTACATCCAACAGGAATATGTTGATTCCGTGAAAGTGAGTGACCTCCAGGAATCGGCCATTGAAGGGATTCTTTCAAGCCTTGATCCCCATTCACAATACATCAGCGCCGCTGAATTTAACGATGTAAATGATCAGTTGCTGGGTAACTTTGAAGGCATTGGTGTGCAATTCAGGCTCGAAGAAGACACCGTTTACATCATCAATACCATAACCGGCGGTCCTTCCGAAAAGGTGGGAATCATGGCCGGCGACCGTATCATCAAAGTTGATGGCGAAATCATGGCAGGGGTAAAGGCCTCGAACAATGATATTATGAAGAAACTCAAAGGGGAGCGTGGTACCAAAGTGAAGGTTGGGATATTGAGAAGGGGTGTTAAAAATTTGCTTGATTTTGAAATCACCCGTGATTTAATCCCTACCTATAGTATTGATGTTTCCTTTATGCCTCAGCCAGGTATCGGTTACATCAAACTTTCCAAATTTTCAGCCACCACCTCCGAAGAACTGAGCCAGGCCTTGTTATCCTTAAAGCTTGAGGGAATGCAAAGCCTTATTCTCGATCTCAGGGGGAATGCCGGTGGTTATTTGCAGACTGCCATTACGGTTTCAGATGAATTTTTGCCTGATGGTAAACTTATTGTTTATACCCAGGGGCTTAACCGACCCAAACAGGTGGCCAATGCCTCGGCAGGAGGCTTGTTTGAAAAGGGTACGCTCATCTTGCTGATTGATGAGGGTTCCGCATCCTCAAGTGAAATTGTGGCCGGTGCCATTCAGGACAACGATAGGGGTGTGATTATTGGCCGCCGTTCGTTTGGCAAGGGCCTGGTGCAGGAACAACTTTCCCTGCCCGATGGTGCTGCCCTGCGTCTGACTGTTGCCCGATACTACACGCCTACCGGCAGAAGTATTCAAAAACCTTACGAAATCGGTCATGCCGATGAATACAACAGTGAGGTTTATGAGCGCATGGTTCATGGAGAAATGGAAGCGGTGGATAGCATTAAGTTTGTTGACTCACTTAAATATACAACAGCAGCAGGCAGAATGGTTTACGGTGGCGGAGGTATTATGCCCGACATCTTTGTTACGGTGGAGCGTGACCCGAATTACCGCTATTACAATGAATTGCTCAACAAGGGCGTAATATACCAGTTTGCCTTCCACTACACGGATTTTCGTCGTGCCGAATTAAAAAACTATAAAGGAATTGCAGATTTTGATGCCAGGTTCACTATAACTCCGGCCATGCTGCGCGAGTTTATTGTGTTTGCCGAAGCTAAAGGCGTGAAACATGATGCTGTCGGCCTGGCATTTGTAAAAAATGAACTCGAAAATCTCTTAAAAGCCTTGGTTGCCCGAAATATTTTCGATGAAAAGGGTTTCTATCCCATCTACCTGCGCACCGATAAGGTGTACCTGAAAGCGCTGGATGAGATTCGTCAGCATACTGTAGTGGTTGATAAAATATATGAGCCGTAAGGTACATTCCCTTATTGGAATTCATAGAGATAAAGCAACCCCATACTAAAATGCATGGAATGGATTTGAAAAGGGTAAGGGTATATACTAACTATCCAAAAACAGAAGTAAAGGGTGCGTATTTTTGAATGAAAAGCACTATTGACCGGCTAAAGTACTTGTTCGATAATGAGATTACCTTCGGTGAGTTCACCGCCTCATGCGGTTCGGCTCTTCACTCCACTCTGTTTTCTCTCTGAATCTCTTAATTCGCTCTGGAAAATAATGAATGAAGAGCTATGAATTATCAAATACGACGATATAAAGAATCCTGCCAACCAGCGGGATAGAACTATTTTTGATTTTTTTTAAAAAATACATTCCTTTTATATAGCTCAATATCAATTCATTATAATCATAAATATATATATATTCAAAAAAATCACTTTTTGTTCAAAATTCCGTATTACCTTTTTACTTTTTTCGGATAAAGAGACAAACCCTCCAAGGCAAATAGAAACATTATTATGATAAAAGGGAGGGTAATTTAGTTATACTGCAACTGCTCAATGAATCTATAGATGCCATACTGCGGCATTAACTTCTACACTTACTGTTGGCTTTTGAATTTGCATTTTTTGATTGGATAAATAACTTTTCAAATATCTGTGGGTATTGAATTTCCCGGAAAAATGATTATTGATAAACATTTAGACCTCAAATAAATAAATTAAAAAATTAAAAAAACAAAACCCATGAAAACAAGAGCCATCAGCCTGCTGCTCGTATTGAGCCTTACTGCAGGTGTATTTTACGCTTGTAAGAAAGACCAGGCACCCGCCAATGAACCTACCCCCGAAGCGGTAAACGATAAAATAAACCAGTTGCTGGGGAGTTTTACCGATAACTATGAAACTTTTAAAAGCGGCAAATGGCTGAAAAGCGGCGATAAAATTGATTACGATTCTGTTTTATGGTACATTGATGCCGCCATTAACTTCAATTATGCATCAGGCGTATATTCTTTCGCGCGATTGCACCGTGACACGGTTTACGTTGAAGTGCAGTTTGATGCTGAAATGAAAGCCCTGCTTACGGAGGTATTTGAATCCTACGAGCAATCGTTGATCCGCATTGGCACAAAATATTATACCACCACGGGGGAAAATAAAAAATTTGTTATGGCAACGGTGAGTGATGCCGGGCTCCTGGCGAATGGCAAGAGGAATTTGCGCATTGCCACGCTTACCGGAACCGGATTGGCTACACAAAGTGGCGATTTTGGGAATGATGAAAATTATTTATTCAATGGAGATGCAACAATCAATTGTAATGGCGCTCAGTCATTAAGTGCAACAAAAATGTTTGAAGTAAAACTTCTTTCTCACTTTGAACCTACACCTCCAACCGGATGCAGGTATTTCTTTTTTGGACTGGAATCAACCTTACAACCTAAGTATACAGATCCAGGTAATCAATTGAATACCACCCTGACTAATTATTTAGATTATAAAATTTTTGCAGCAAGTGATGCAGTTTTAAATAATCCTATCAACGATGAAATTATGTGTCTTGATTATAATCACAGTAATGATGTTCATGAAATGCAGTTTTATTTTGATCATCTAGTAACATTTGCCAATGAGTGGTTAAATAAACCCGGAAATACCGGATATAATAAGAAGTGGTTTAGTGATTCTGATATAGTAAGTTTTGATGAATCAAATCCTTCTCAAATTAGGGAGATTTGGCATGAACCCACCTTAATCTTTAAAAAACGTGGTTACACTTGCGACCCTGTTAATAATTATTTCCCGGTGGATTAAGTATAATTTTATTGAGAGTTTTTACCTATTGGTTAAGTAATTTCATAGTGATGCTACAACTAAAGATAATGAGGAATACACTGGCAATCTTGTTGCTTTTAATTCAATTTGCTGTTTTTGGACAAACCAGTTTTCAGTTCAGTCTTGAATACCCAGGCAAGAAATCGTCAAGCATGGCAATCAATGATGGGTTAGGAGGCATAATAGTTCCAATTACTGACTTTACAGGTGCCGATTATTCATATAGCACCTACATAAAAGGTTATCTTCTTTGCATAAATTCAGCCGGAGATACGTTAACTCACCGCTATTCTTTCCATGATACCAGTTTTCATATTCAAAGAATGCTGGCACTAGAAAACAATGGGTACATGCTATTTGGAGGTTCAAGACCTCCTGGTACTGAGCATGATCATTTGCTGATTATGAAAATTGATGACTGTTTTAACTTGCTTTGGGCTAAACATTACCCAAATCCTATATTAAGTTATGGAGGCGGTGTAGTGCAAGTATTCACAGACTCCGATTCAGTAATAATCGCTGCTGCCAGATGTAACTACCCCTGTAATTTACTCTATCCGTATTTAGTTAAAATTGATGAAAATGGGAATATAATCAGGAGCATTCTTCATTATTCTGAGGTCTTCCGTGGTAGAATATACGACTTTATGTATTCATCACAAAATGGCAACATTTGGCTTTTTATGGATCCTAACTCTGCCAATTACGCTGGTAATGTTCGTGGTGTTTTCAATGCAGAGTTTGAATATCTACATTTTGAAAGTTTCCCAGACAGCAGCAGACCCTGGCCCAGTAGGTTAAAGACGTCATGGACGCCGGATAGCTTAATCCTAATGTCCTATATCAAAAACCGAACCGGAGCACAAGATCAGGATGATGAAATTTGGCTTGCAAAATACGATACATCATTGAATATGGTATTTATAAACAGCTTTGGCACTGCCGACACTATGGATAATACGCCATTTGTAGGAGCTGGAGCTGCTTCTATTCATCCCGACACCATCTATTTTGCCGGATACAAACACAAAACTTTATTTCAACCAAATCCTGGAATGCGCAATTGGATTGTTGCGGGACAGACGGATGGACAGCTGCAACCACGGTTTGTGCATTACATTGGTGGAGACCAATATTACGAAACCAGGTATATGCTGGCAACCAGCGATGGTGGGTTTGTAATACAAGCCGCTGTATTTAATCATCAGACATCAGTTTATGATTTACTTTTTCTGAAACTAAATAATGAAGGACTAATTACCGGAAATAATCAAAAAAATATTCCTGTAAAACGAGCCTTCATCAGCCCCAACCCGGCAGCAGAATTATTAAGAGTTGATTGTCTTTTGCCTGGCGCACAGGCAGAAATACTTTCACTTACAGGTACAACTATAGGGGAATTTGGCTTGAACATCGGTTCAACCCTTTTGCCCCTGCACCAGCTTAAACCAGGAATTTACCTACTTGGCATAACATTGCCGGGTGAAGGTATTGTAGAAACTCACAAATTTGTAAAACTTTAAAAAATAGTGATATGAAAAAGGCTCAATTTATCATTTTGCAAATTGTATTTATCCTCTTTGTTTTACCAAAGACTTACGCACAAATTTGTTACACCTGCCCTGGAAATAATAACAACGTAACAGGAACTGCTGCTTCAGCATTTGGGAATAACAATGTTATTAGTGGTTCATATTCAAGTGCATTAGGCAGCGGCAATAATATAACTTCAACCTACAGTTTTGTTGCTGGAAGTTTTAGTACCGTCAAAAGCTTACATTCTTATATTATTGGCACCTCATCAACTGTAAACCCAGGCAGTACAGAGAGTTATATTTTTGGATCAGGATCAAATGCAGGAAATACAAAAGTAATGTTGATCGGGCATAGGCTTCAATCAAGCGCAGGCAGTCAGATAATTCTTGGTTCTGGGCCCATTGGTGGTGGTTTCCTCACCTGCAACAAAATGCATAGCCTTGCAGTGGGATTTAAGAGTACTTATCCAACATTCTTTGTAAGTGAATCACCGGCAAGTGACAAAACTGGAAAGGTGGGCATAGGAAACAATACCGATCCATTGGCCAAACTCCATATAAGAGCCGATGCCGCTGAAGATGCTACTATGTTGCTTGAAGCAACAGGTAAAGAAAAAATCAGTAGTTTTTTAATGGCAGGTGGACAGGCAGTTATTGGAACTACATCAAACAGCCACTCGCTTTCATTTGTCACCGGTAATACCAATACGCGTATGTTCATCAATGGGGCAACTGGCAACATAGGCATAGGCACCAACGCCCCCGCCACAAAAATGCACATAAATGGGGATATTACTGTTTCTGGACTGGCCAATGAAAAAGGCGACCAGATTGTAACAAGCGATAGAAATGGTAAACTGATGCTTACTACTGCCAATGCTTCCGGCGATAACCTGGGCAACCATATCGCGACCCAAAACCTGGATATGAAGGAATTTAGTATCCGTAACTCAACCAGAGAAGCATACCAGACAAGGGCAGATGGCAGCAGGTATTTCGCCGGGTTAAGGTTTAGCGAGGAAAACAGTATGGTGCTCGAAACGGGCAAAAAGGCTGTTTTTACCGCCGTTGCCGCAACCAACAATGCTGCCGGTTTATGGGTGGCAAATTGGGCATGTGGAGGCTATGGCCTGGTCCTTAATGCCGACAACCGCACGGGTGGTATCTATTACGACAACAATAATCCCAAAATATCAATCGGCCTCAATAGCAGCAAGGTTGGCATCGGGCTTATTCCGCCTTCCGATGGTGCGTTCAGGCTGTATGTTGAAGGGGGCATACTAGCCGAAGAGGTTAAGGTAATGCTGAAGTCGGCCTGGCCTGATTTCGTTTTCAGCGCTGATCATAAGCTTCCAGGTATAAACGAAGTTTCAGCCTTTATTGAAGCCAACGGGCACCTGCCCGGCATTCCCAGCGCATCTGCCGTGGCAGCCGATGGGATAAATCTGGGACAGATGAACGCCTTGCTGCTTACAAAAATTGAGGAGTTGACTTTGTATGTGATTGAACTTCAACGACAATTAGACGAGATCAAAAAGTAATTTCATGTTTACCCAAACCCTTATCATTATGAAAGCTGTTAGATATATATTGCCCTTGCTGATATTGGTTTTTCTTTCATCTGCTTTATACGCCCAGCAAACAGTGAAGTTTGAATATGATTTGGCAGGAAACAGGGTGTTAAGGACTCTCGATACTAAAAAGAGTACCGAAGCCGAAGTTGATTCTCTTTTTAAAGCTGAAGTCATCCATGATAAAACCATCGGAGATAACCTTGTTAAAGTTTACCCCAATCCTACGTATGGGTTAGTCAATATCGAATTTCTGGAAATAAGTGAAGGCCCGTCAACGTATTCCCTCACCGACCAAAATGGCCGCCAGGTAATGAACGGAAAAACCATTAATCTTTCAAATACCATTGATATCACCCATCAGGGGCGTGGGGTCTATTACCTCATGATAAAAGCGCCCGAAATATATCAGGTTTATAAAATAATTAAGCAGTAAACACAACTTTAATTTTCAGGCAAAGCCGGAATAAAATACCAGCAATCCCTGAAAACAGGAACTGTCATCTTTAACTTAACAGGCTATTGACATGAAAAAATATTTCTGGTTATTTATGGTGGTTGCATCAAACCTGCAACTATTAGGGCAGAATCAGGCGCCAAGTTTTATCTTAAACAAACAGATTTCCGGGCAACAGGAGTATCAAGCCAGTCAATACATAGATATGATCAATGGTTTTGGTTACAAAGCCAACACCAAAAGCGATGTTTTTCATGCCAAAATAGATCCGTTTATGGTTTTTCCGCCTGAGGAGGGGGAGATTGGGGGGCCGGAGGGTTTTGAAAATATAGTCGGCAAAGATGGCGTGGTGGGTGCGACCAAGGGCAGCCTTTCGGTAAACGATGCAGGATCGGCTGTTTACCAGATACCTTTGGAATTCCCGGGAGGTATTTCAGGCATGACCCCTGAGTTAAGTTTGGTTTACAACAGTTCAGGTCCCGATGGAATATTGGGACCTGGTTGGTCACTTGGAGGCTTATCTGTAATCACCTGCGTACCCGCCACCAGATATCACAATGGTATAAGGCAGGCGGCCTTTGGCAATGATTACGAAAATGGAGCATATGCCCTTGATGGACAAAGACTTGTGCCTGTTCAATATGAAGATGGAATTAATTTTCGTGAATACAGAACCGAAATGGATGTATTCAGTAAAATTATGAGAAAGGCAAACACCAAGGGAGATAGAGATGAAGATGGAAAATATTTTGAAGTAATGACAAAATCAGGTCTTACTTATATATACGGAAAAACTTCCGATTCGAGGCATACTTTCAGACAAACCACTAATTCTGCATCGTACACTGTGAGCTATTATGTCAGTAGTATAAGCGACAATATGGGTAATAGGATAACTTTTGAGTACAATAACGATTGGGCAAATGGGGATATCACCATCAAATCAATAAAATATACTATATTAGATAATGGCACTTCCAATGGTACTGCACCTATTTACAGCATAGATTTTTTTTACAAAAACAGGCCGGATGTACTTACCCATTATTTGTCATATAAAACCGGTTCCGCAACAATCAGTGTTAAAACATCCACTTCGAAAGTTATTGAAACAATAAGCTGTGCCCATATTTCAAGCAATGCCATTGTAAAGGAATACAAATTAGATTATATACTGAGGGGGCCTGGCAACGATGGCACCAAAAAGACATTACATTTGAATTCTGTGCAGGAATTTGGGAAAAACAGAGAAGAGAAATATAACAAAACTGTGTTTGAGTGGGAGGATGAAATGAATTTTTCATTTACTGAATCACAAGGAAATTTACCAGAGACATTTTTCACCAAAACTGGCCCTGGTAGATTTATTAGTAAACCCAAATATCATTTAAATGATTTTAATAACGACAATAAAACTGATATTTTAAGGGTGTACAGCGTGTTTGATAATATTGTTGGCTCTCCAGATTATTTTGTTGTACTGGAATACCTTCAAAAGACTGCTGATGGAAGTTGGCGCATCACTAATTATAATAAAATACAAGGTCTTACTTTTCAACAAATACCTAATGATGATTTCTATATTGTATTGGGCGATTTTAATGGAGATGCATTTTGTGATATCATTTTCTCATATAACAAGTGGGAATGGGAAGAAATCAACAATGAGTGGGTAAAACATCATAAAGGTACACTTATTAAACACTTTGAGAATAATAATAATTTCAATTTTTCTGAAAACCAACTTTTTAACAACAATACTCAAGTTGCTTTCGTTTATCCCGGTGACTTCAATGGTGATGGTATTCGAGACTTAATGATGGTAAATAAGACGCTTAAACAAACAAGCTTCAAATTTGGAAATTCCATCAATCCGTTACAAAGTAATATTGACAAAGGTCTTATCTACCCTATTCTGACAAATACATTTTTTTTTGATCAAAGAATCGAAATTGAAGATATAAATGGTGATGGAAGAGATGAGATTGTGCAAAAGCCAGGGTATACAAATACTAGAGTTGTAAACTTCCTTGAACCTGAGTCTGACAATTCGAATTTGATAATACTGAAATCAGAAACCCTGAATATACCATCTGGACTTCTTTCGTGCAGCCTAAATAAGGACAGAAAAACAGACTATCTTTGGGTAAATCCCACTGCTACTATTTATCAACCGAATGAGAGCTTTAAAGTTAATTTTATTATTCAAACCAGTACAACGGCTGGCACAGTTATACTCGAAACTAAAAATCAAGCATTTAACTACATTTATGAAATTGAGGAGCCACTGGATCCATGGAGAAATTTTGAAATAGCAAATATTCATCAGGGTATTGAGAGATGTGATCTAAACGCAGATGGCATGACTGATTTAGTACTATTGACCTTTGTTAGCCTGAAATTCAACGTAGGTGATGGCACTTTTTTTAATCAGAATTATTCGTACACCAATATTTATATTCGGACTAATGACGGAAAATTTTTAGAAATTGAAAACGATGGTCAATTTTTAATCGATAATAAACATACTGTTTTTGATATTGATTTCAACAATCAATCAGATTTTATTTATATTGGTGAGGACGCATATGAAATAAATGCCATTAAAATATACTCCCCTGATTATCATGGAAGCAGAATTTCATCAATCACCAATGGCCTCGGTCACAAAACAACAATAGAATATGCTTTTATAGGCGATCCTGACGTTTACACGCCCGGGGCCGAAGTTGAATATCCTATTGTGCCTTATGAAGCCACGCGAAGCGTTGTTAAAAAAGTTAATCGCTCCAATGGAGAAAAAGGCTTTTTCATAGAAAAATATAAATACGAAAAAGCCCGTGCACATACTGAAGGACTGGGCTTTATCGGGTTCGAAAAAATAACTAAAACTGATGTTACCCGAGGCATTGAATCCATTACTGAATACGGGCTTAACACCGAGTTTTTTGTTTCTTATCCCACGAAGCAAACCACAAAACTTGTGGGCGGACCTGTTATTGAGCAAACTATAAACATATATATTACCCAAAGTACGACATCAGGAATAGCAAATTATAGTGGAAATAAAAAATACTACTTTGTGAGACCCGAGGAATCTGAAACATTTAATTACGAATTAAATACAGACGAAACTTCGTCATTTGTTTATAAAAGAACACTTATAAACTATTCAGCTTTCGATGATTATGGCAATCCAGGCACCATAACCACCACAAGCCAGGATATGACAGTACAGAATGCACCTGTGTACAAAAAAACCACCAGCCATGTCTATGCCCCGGCAGATATTAGGAATGACTTCCAAAATCATAAATATTACTGGGTTTTAGGCAGGCTTACAGAATCAAGCACAATTTTTGAAGTACCAGGAGCTCTTCCAATTACAAAGAAAAGTGGTTTCGGATATTATCAAGCTACAGATGGGAAAAAGTATGGTATGTTAAAAGAGGAGAAAGACTATAAATACAATTCCAATACGGTTCTTACAACCAAAACCTATACCTACGATGCATTCGGTAATATAGCGAGTTCTCAAATAGAAGCTACCGGTCTGCAAAAAATTGTAAATGGCACCTATTACACGCCTGATGGCCGTTTTTTGGAAGAACTAATCAATCCGATGGAACATAAAACTATTCGCGAATATGATCCCCTGCTCGCTACCTTAAGCTTTGAAACCGATTTTGACAATAATCTTACCACCGAATACAGGTATGATGGTTTTGGCCGGCTTGAAAAGGGTATTGCGCCCGATGGTACCATTAGTGCTACCGCCCTGCGGTGGGTTTTAAAAGGTGATTTCCATGCCCCGGCACAGGCGGTTTATTACTCCTGGCAACAAACATCGGGCAAGCCCGAGGTAAACGTATATTACAACAGCCTGGGAATGGAGTTAAGGTCTGTAACAAACGGTTTTAAAAACATTTTAGTTTATGTTGATTCCTATTACACTGAAAAAGGGCAGTTGTGGAAAAAATCAGCTCCTTATAATCCTGATACCGAAACCGCGAAATATGCCGAAAACACTTACGACCGTGCAGGGCGGTTAAAAACAACCAAAGTGCCTGATGATAATGCGGGAGATGCAATTACTACCAATACTTACAATGGGTTTACCATATCAACCAAAAATGCACTAAATCAGGTAAACGCGAAAACATTGAATGCTGCCGGCTGGACAATAAAAAGTACGGATAACGCCGGTAAAAGTGTACTGCATACCTATTATGCTGATGGTGCTGTAAGAAGTACAGAAGTTGAGAACTATGAAAAAACACGCCGTGATTATAAATATGATAATGCGGGAAATCTTGAAGAATACAAAGATGCCTCACAAGGAACATTAAAATATGTTTATAACGCTTACGGGCAACTTAAATCAGAAACAAATGCCAACGACAAGGTAACAACTTACAATGAATATGATCTTCTGGGCAGGCTGCTATCTAAAACAACCCCTGAAGGAGCCTTCCTATACAAATACGACCTGCAGAAAAAGGGTATGCCAGATTTTGTGGATGGACCTGGCAACCATATTTCCTATACATATGACCGTTTCCTGAGGCCGCTTACCCAAACTGAAGTTATAGGTATTGACGGCGAAACCTTTCTAACTACTTATGAATACGACGAATTGGGCAGGTTGCATCACCTGACTTACCCGTCGGGATATAAAATAAGAAATACTTACACCGACAATGGATTCCCATTGGCAATAGTTGATACAGAGGATGGCAAAAAGCTCTGGGAAGCCAAGCACATGAACGCCAGGGGACAATTTACCAATGTGAATGTCGGCGATGTAGCCCAAACATTCGAATATTACCAAAACTCAAGCAGGATATGGAAAATCAAAGCTAATGGTCTTCAAAAAAATGAGTATAGTTGGGACAAAGGGGGTAATCTCTTATACCGTACCACGCTTAACGGAAAACAAGAAAACTTCATCTATGACAATTTAAACAGGTTAAAGCAAGTCTATCATAATTATCAGCTTAGCTTTTCTTACAATTACGATGCCTTGGGCAACATTATCTATAAATCTGATGTGGGCGATTATGCTTACGGGAATAATGACAATCCCTATGAGTTAACTTCAATTAACAATAAACCAGTTACCATAAACAACTACAACCAGGTCATTGATTATAATTCGTTCAACAAAGTTTGGAAAATTACAGAAACTGACCCTGTAACACTCGAAGTTAAGCGGCAATTGGATTTGCTTTACGGTGTTAACAACAGCCGCATAAAACAAACCATTACCGAAAACGGGCACGAAACCTCTTCAAAACTGTATATTGGTGGTAGTTACGAGATTGAAACCAAAGATGGAGAAACCAGCTTCATCCATTACATCAATGCCCCCACCGGTTTGGTGGCTATAGTTACCAAAAAAGGCATCAACAAGGAAACTGAATTTGCATTAAACGACCATTTGGGTTCTTTGCAGGTATTGGCCACACGCACAGGCGGATTAATTGAAGAGTTCAGTTACGATGCCTGGGGTATGCGCCGTGACCCGATAACCTTTGCCATTTTTGCTGTGGTTCCTGCCAATGGCACTTCATATGGCTTCACCGGCCACGAACACATTGACCTGTTTCTGTTGGTGAACATGGATGGGCGAATGTACGATCCCGTGTTGGGTCGTTTCCTCAGCCCCGACCCGGTACTACAATTCCCCAATTACACCCAGGGGTTAAACCCTTATGCCTATGCGCTTAACAATCCGTTGCGTTTTGTTGACCCCACGGGTTACAGCCTTATAGGCCAGCTGGCAGCACTTACAGCTTCTGTGGCATTGTCATTTATACCCGGCGTTAACTTTTTAGTCCCAATTTTGGTTTATTCTGTCGTAATGACCGTTGACCACGCCATAGAACTTGGCCGTGCAGCCAATTTTGGCAACGTGTATGGCTATTTTGTACACTCATTTGTAATGGGTATAATAAGCACGGGGGTAACCAAGGGCATTGGAGATTATTATGATTTTGCAAAAACAGGTAAATTTTCAAATGAATTTAAACGCGCCGTTGCCCATGGAACCTTTAATGGAGCCATGCGCCTGGCACAAGGCGGAAAATTTGAGCACGGATTTCTATCTGGTTTCGTATCTTCGCTGGGTGGTTCCTTTATGCAATCCGGTGGAGTAAATATGAGTGGTGCAGGCAAAATAGTAGTTTCAGCAGCAATTGGTGGCACAGCCGAAGCTTTGGGCGGTGGGAAATTTGCCAACGGCGCTGTTACCGGTGCTTATGTGATGATGTTGAATCATTTGGGGGAGCATGGAGGAGGAAAAAGAAGAGTTGTTGATTTAAGAAAGAATTATAAAGAAGACGCAATCACTATGGATCTAGGTCCAATTCCAAATGTGGGAAATTTATATAAAGAAGGACTTCCTGTAGAGATTAGATTAGAAGATGATATTCTTATTGTTTTAAAAGAAAATAATATCTATGTCAGTATTAAGGACATTTCTATAATAAATAAAATTAATGACTTAATGTATGGAGGGGAAGAGCCCTATAGACCTATTTCAGTAGAATCTGGAATTAGAATTAGCTCTATTATGAGGGAAATAGCCCAACTATCACTACCTGGTATTCCTAATCCTCTTACTTCGGGGGGAATTCGAGAAGAACATAGTAGGGTACTTACATATAATACTTACCTTAACAGGCTTAATTTATTAAAACATTTAGGTATTATTTACTAACACTTATTCAAATGGGCGTGTATTATAAATTTGTAGTTTTAATAGTACTGATTGCCTTATTGGTATTTTATTTTTTATACTACTATTTTTTATTCCCGCGCATAATCCTTTATAAGCTTAAAAAGAAGTTTAATAAAGAAAGTAAACGATGGGACATGCATAATACTAAAAGTGAGGACTTATATCCTTTGCTGTTTCAGATGGAAAGCATGAGTGTAATATCAAATCTTAAGCCAGATGATTATGGCATTATTCAAATGAAGAATGCATCCATCTTTTCAATGATTAACATCAATAAAATTGAATTGAATCTAAAAAATGACATTAACATGTCCCCAATACATGACAGTAATAAGCTATTTAACTTTATAAGAAACTCATTTATGAATGATATAAACGCAGACTATTTATTTAGAAGTAAGGATTTGATTGTAATAAAGAAAATAAATAAAGCTAATGCATATCTGTATTTAAAGTATACGTCGGTATTTACTAAATTATAATGGGAATTATAACCATCCAAATAATCAATACGGCATCGGGATAGCGCAAGTCGATAAATTTGTCATAAGAAATATGATTATTCACGGATTTCTCTCTGGTTTTGTATCTTCGCTGGGTGGTTCCTTTATGGATTCTTATGGCAGCGGTATGAGTGGTGCAGGCAAAATAGTAGTTTCAGCAGCAATAGGCGGCACGGCTGAGGCACTTGGCGGTGGCAAGTCTGCCCGCCGCAGCATTTGCGGAGGAGGGTTTGCCAACGGCGCCGTAACCGGGGCGTATGTGATGATGTTGAATCATTTGGGGGAGCATGGGGGAACTGGAAGTAGCAAAAGAGAATATGCAAAGAAACTTGCTGAAAGATACCAAAACAATGAGGATAAAATTATTGCAGGTTCACTTGTTGCAGAAGCATTATTAGAAATAACTGAACCTGGAGAACTATTAGCAAAATATCGGGAATTATATAATGAAACATACGGCACGGAGCTTAGTAAAGAAAATATGAAGGTTTTTTCACAAGGTGTAAATATTGTCAGGCAACTAAATAAGTCACTTGGGAGTAGTGGTGTGTCGAACATTTTTCTGGCTAAAACAGCTACAGCAATTCTTTCTGAAGTTCTTTACCTTCAAGTTGAAAATGGATTTATTGCTAACACGGTAAGAGTATTAGACAGACCTACTTATGAACAATTCATCCGAATGAATTTGTATAATTCATTTGGAGGCGGCGGAGGCTCTTCTTGGTGGTGATAATTAATAATTTTTACTAAAAACAAAAGTACAATGAAAAGTTTACTACTTGCGATAAAAGTAATTCTCGTGATCGCTGTAATTGCGATTGGTCTTGTTTTCCTTACAAAAGTAAGAGTTAAGGCTAATCTTAACACTAAGCTGAAATTGGTGGAAGCAGAATGGGATACACTTGCCCACATTCAGAACCAAAATCAATTTAGTATTTGTAAAATGCTTCAATTATTTCCAAAATTGGCAGAATCTAATGATAGCATAGGGTTCTTATTTGACCAATGCCATACGAAAATCAATTTAAGTAACTGTAACGACACTATTATTGCCAATCAATTTAGGTTGAATGAATCTTTTTTGGTTTTGAAGCGACAAATTTCTGATAGCATTTCGGTCCAAAGAACAATAACTGACAGCATATTAAGCGGCATCGAAAAAAATATATGGTATTTGAATAAAAGTGTTAAAAAGTACAATTCGGTGGTGAAAGAATTTAATTTGTATTATTCAACATTCCCAGTTTTTCTAATAGCAAAATCGGTCGGTTTAAAGCGACAGCCTTATTTTGAACTAACATACGGGCAGCCAAACATAGATCCAATTGCCAAAAGAAATGAAATACCAGAATGGCAAAGAAAAATTGAGAAAGAACATGGTTTTGTTGATTAAAGCAGTGTCAGGATGAAAATTTATTTATGCAGTTTGTTAAGACTTTGACTTTTGTAATAGTGCTATAAGTGCGGGAGTAACCAAGTTTATTGGAAATTATTATGATTTTGCAAAAATAGGTAAATTTTCAAATGAATTGAAATGCGCCGTTGCTACGTCACCTTCAATGGTGCCATGCGCATGGCACAAGGCTGAAAATTTGAACACGGATTTCTCTCAGGTTTCGTATCTTCGCTGGGTGGTTCCTTTATGGATTCTTATGGCAGCGGTATGAGTGGTGCAGGCAAAATAGTAGTTTCAGCAGCAATAGGTGGCACAGCCGAGGCGCTTGGCGGTGTTAAGCCCGCCCGCCGTAGAATTTGCAGAGGAGGGTTTGCCAACGGCGCTGTTACCGGGGCTTTTGTATATTTGCTTAATCATGCAAGCCAGCATGGGGGTGGGCAAGGCGGTGAAAAACCCACATACCTACATAATAAGACATTTTCTAAAAGTCTCGCCTTAATGTTGAAATACACCCGTTTTATTGGCGGGAATCCAAATCCGTTCTTTAATGCAGACGCTATTTATGTTGATGGAGGAGTTGGTTTTGTTGGTGCTGAGTATGATAAAGGATGGTTTTTTGTCCTTTCTGGAGATGAGGGTGGTCAAATTTTTCCATTTACTGAGCATGGAGGTGGCGGTTCTACTGATGCATCTGCAGGTATAGAGTTTGGCAGGGTTGATTTAGTTGACAAATCTGTAGCTTTTACCTCAGATATGCTATTTGGTGAGCGAACAAAAGGCTTTGCCGGAGCTGTGTTTATTGGCGGCTCGGTTTCCTACTCTGTTTATTATGGGAATTTGCTCATTTCAACATCCTTAAATGTCGGATTTAGCATTTCACCGTTTGGAGTTTCAGTTGGTGCAAATAAAGGATTAATAAAGCGCAGACCATGAAAAGATTCAGCCCGGGGGTTTTAAATAAGTTATTAATCCTTACTATAGGATTAACTATAGTGATTGTTTATGCATATTTTGATATTAAAAAACGAACGATTATTAATAGCAATTTGACTTCCGAATACCCTCTAATTCTCAAAAAAGATTCAATAAATGGTGAGATAACAGAAATCAATTATCGAGATCCAAAACTATTCAGAACGAGTGCAAATATTTTAGAAGCCACTATAAATTATACATTGAAGAAGCGTATAAATGTTTCAAACGAACAAACAACAGGTAAAAAACTCAATGAAATTGTCAGGGTTGGAGTATGGGTCAAAAAGGAGGCCAATAGTACTACAATATCTGTTTATAAACGCAATGCCTCTGATACAAAGGAATTCATATTTCCTTTACTGAACGAAAAATTGCATCCAATTAAATAATTTTCAAATATGATAAGGTTTATGAGTAGTCTTTATATTTTGTTGAGTAATTTTCAGCAAAAATTCTCACGTAATAAACGCCATTCTCAATTTAATACTTCTGTTTTAATTGGGTTCCTTTTAGCCATGAACGTAATGGTCTTAAGTTATCTATTATCCTTTATAATCAAGGAGCAGATCGTTTATTTTTTAAGATATTACTATATTTTTTTGTCTCTCGGAATAATTATCTTTACCGTGGCTTTGCTTAAAAATAAAAAAACTTATATAAAGATGAAGCAATTAGATCCCAATTTACACCCTAAAACCAAAGGTTACTGCATCTTTTATATCATCCTAAGTATAATCAGCTATGCTATTTCTACCTATATGATGTTTAATGATATGTATTTTAGCTAATAAAGCTTTGCAAAACACAAAGTGTTGAGCCTTACACGCCAGCAGGTGGGTTTGAGCACGGATTTCTCTCAGGTGGAGCTTATGCTGAGCGTAAATCATTATAAGTGATTATTAAAAGATTTACTTTAGCTGTTGAAAACTAATCCGGTCGAAGCATATCTTCGATGGGTGGTTCGTATAGTCCAAATGTTAATGGAGTTGTGAATACAGCTATGTCAGCAACATTAGGCGGCACAGCCGAGGTTATTGGTGGCGGTAAGTTCTCAAACGGTGCCGTAACCGGGGCTTTTGTTTATTTGCTTAATCATGCGCAGAATAAACCGAAAAGGAATGTTCCATCAAAAGAATGGCTTGAAAGCAAAGCAAATGAAGCCATAGAAGCTGAAAATGCAAAAATTAACAAGTGGATTGCAGGGGGAGGTGGTGCTATTAACCTTGATCTCAATTTTGAAGGTTATTCAAATTCCTGTAGTGCATTTAATTTATATAACGATCCCGTGACAATGGATATCACATTAACTATTGATGGTATAGAGTATCCGGCAGTTTTTCGATATAATCCATCGATGACAAAAGCTGCAAACATTGTTACCGATGTTTACCCTGGTGGGCGTGCGGGCTATTATGGATATGCTCCAGGTCTGAAGGGTATGCAGCATTTGTGGTTGAACAATGCACGTGCAGGAAACAAACAATTTCAAATTGGTTTTATATTTATGAATAATGATGCTTATAATGCTTATAAACGTTACACCAATGACGAATGATTCCAGGCGCAGAATAAACAATCAAAAAATCATTTTTTTATTTAAACATACTTTAACATGAAAAAAATCATCATCTCATTATTTTTATTGGGGATTGTTTCATTCTTGATGTTTGTTTCTTATAACTATTGCCATTATTGGGAATACTACAAAACAGATAAACATTCTCTGTTCGCAAATATTCCCGTTTTTTTAGGCACCTATAGCACGGGAAATAGGGTGGATGATCCATCATACAGCAAAGATGATTTTTATTCCTTTATAGATTCATATTACAATGACTCTATTTTTATTGATGCATTTCCTACAGTGAATTTTTTAAAACAGCACAAAGCGGATATCCGGTTTCACTATTACCCTGATTCGAATTGTTTTGTTTTGTATGACATAGGTCTTGATGGACGAGATGATTCTCTTAAAGGAAAGGTTTATGAAAAGTTACCCTATTACTATTCATTGATTTGGCCAAAAGGAGATATCTTCCTCGGAAGTATCAGTCCACCAGATATTTGTGATTATATGAATGGCAATAATTGGTATTTTAAAAATGGAAATAGGGTGGCAGTTAAACCTATGGATAGTTTAATTACACATAATGTATATCCTGATCTGATCTGGTCTTTCCAGAACGATACCGTTATTGGGGATTCTATTTTGCTCTTATTCAGATTAAAATATTTAGAATCTGAGCAAAGCTGGCAAGGTAAACTCCTGTGCAATTGGAGCCAAACAGATTCTCGATTGGCTGAGCATATTTTAGATCGTTTTGAGAGGCGCTTGTCTGAACAAATTTTTTATTTATACGCAGACAGTATAATTTACAACTTTAGCTATTGGAATACGAATAAAGGAAGATCCTCGGGACTGAAATAGCTTTAGATGATAAATTCGTCTTCAGAATTGAGCATTTAACTGTTTGTAAATTTTGACCAGGTTTCGTAACTTCTCTCGGTGGAAGATACTTGCAATCAAACTGCCCTAAATTACCACGGGCAAGAGAGAACTATCTCCCTTTCCCTGCGGTTCAGCACAAATCCTTTAGGTTCTTGTGGCTAAAAAAAATTACTCTACCGTAACACTCTTTGCCAGGTTCCTGGGCTGATCAACGTTACAGCCGCGCATCACAGCAATGTGATAGGAAAGTAGTTGTAGCGGAATGGTAGCAATCAGGGGGACCAGCATTTCTTCCGTTTCGGGGACTTCAATGATGTGGTCGGCAAGGGCTTTTACATATTCATCCCCTTCGGTAACAATGGCAATGATTTTTCCTTTGCGGGCTTTTACTTCCTGAATGTTTGAAAGCACTTTTTCATACGTGCCTTTGTTGGTGGCAATCACCACCACCGGCATTTCTTCATCAATCAGGGCGATGGGTCCGTGTTTCATTTCAGCGGCCGGATAGCCTTCTGCATGTATGTAAGAGATTTCCTTCAGCTTTAGGGCGCCTTCCATGGCCACCGGGTAATTGTAACCCCTGCCTAAGTAGAGGGCATTGCGTGAATCTTTGAATATTTTGGCAATTTCGATGATCTTATCATTCAACAGCAACGTTTTTTCCACCTTAGCGGGAATGTCGTCCAATTCGTGCAGTAAAAGGTTTAATCTTGAACGTGAAATCGTCCCTTTTTGCTCCGCGAGCATTAGGGCCATAAGGGTAAGCAGGGTAACCTGTGCAGTGAACGCTTTGGTTGACGCAACACCGATTTCCGGGCCGGCGTGGGTATATGTACCCGCATGTGTGGCGCGTGCAATGGACGATCCAACCACGTTGCAAATGCCGATAATGGTTGCCCCTTTAGATTTTGCAAGTTCGATGGCGGCAAGCGTATCGGCAGTTTCACCAGATTGGGAAATGGCAATCACTACATCATCTTCATAGATTATAGGGTTGCGGTAGCGGAATTCCGAGGCATATTCAACCTCAACCGGAATGCGGGCAAGTTCCTCAAAGAGATATTCACCCACCAATCCTGCGTGCCACGAAGTGCCACAGGCAATAATAATAATTCGTTTGGCATTGATCAGTTTTTGCTGATACTCGGTAATGCCACCCAGGAGTACAATGTTCTCTTTTACTTTTAACCGGCCCCGCATACTGTCGCGGATGGAGCGTGGTTGCTCATAAATCTCCTTCAGCATAAAATGCTCGAAACCTTCTTTTTCCAACTCGCTCAGGTTAATTTCGAGGGTTTGAATGTAAGGGGTCTTCTCAATATTGCCGATGGTTTTTATTTTAAGCTCTTTATCGCGGCCCAGAATGGCAATTTCTTCATCATTCAGGTAAACCACTTCGCGGGTATATTCCACAATTGGTGTGGCATCGGAGGCAACAAAAAATTCATGCTCGCCAATGCCTATAACTAAGGGACTCCCTTTTCGGGCCGCAATAAGGGTGTCGGGGTCGTTTTTGTCAATAACCACAATCGCGTAAGCTCCAACCACCTGACTCAAAGCAATTTGAACTGCCTTTGCGAGGGGAACCTTTTCGTTGAGCTGAATGTCTTCAATCAGGTGAATCAGTACTTCGGTATCGGTTTCGCTTATAAACTTAAATCCCCTCTTTTTCAACTCGTTGCGAAGTGGAGAGTAATTCTCGATTATGCCATTGTGAATAATCGCGAGGTCCTGTGAATAAGAAAAATGAGGGTGTGCGTTGATATCGTTTGGCTCACCATGGGTTGCCCATCGTGTATGTGCAATGCCAATATTCCCGCTCAAATCTTTGCCTTTAACGGCTTCCTCCAGGTCGGCAACCTTGCCTTTGCTTTTGTAAAGTTTTAGTTCTGAATTTAATATGGCTATCCCGGCACTGTCGTACCCCCGGTATTCCAACCGGTGCAGGCCTTTGATCAGAATTGGATAAGCCTGCCTTGGGCCAATATAAGCTACTATTCCACACATAATTTTATGATATTTTAGATCTTAAAAAGTAAAATTGAATAAGGTTTCGGAGGGATGCCGTATTAAGCGGTTTTCGCATCTTTACCCTGTTTAGTAATTAAAAGGCCTGGCTTCTGCTTTTGGACATTTAGACAGCAAGTGATGAGACCGGCTTTAGAATTATCATTAACTCTATTCATCGTAATAGAGTTCTGCAAAAATAATGCTTTTAAAAACATATAATACGTAAAGGGCTGATAAATATTATATCAGCCCGCTCTTCGTAAAAAATATTATAAAGTAGTTACTCAATTAAGGTGTAGTAAATCACTAATTTCATGCGGTCGGTTGGGTGGGTCGGGCCGTTCAATACCAGTCTGTTTGCAGTGAGTGAACCACCAGAAGTAATAAGCATTAAGCCATTGTCAGGAGCATCGGGGTACATTATTCTATCCTGAACGTATTTGGTTATCCTGAACTGATATTCTTTTTTATTGATGTACCGGCCTCCGAAATAGGCTGTTCCAATGGTTTCATCCGGCAATACGAGGTATGTTCCGCTGTTGCTCAATGCACGAATTCCCAGTAGGGAAGGAGGCGCGAAAATGCTTTCCGGTTCATCGTTCGTAAATATGAGCAACGCTTCATTCACCGCGATTTTGGCATTTTTAGGGATTTCTTTCAGGTAAGGTATCCAAAACTTGACTTTTGAACCGGCCATGGACTGCATAAACACGCGGTTGCCACCGGAGGTGGTATCCCCAGCAAATTGTTGAAGTAACTCAGGACTGGCTGAGCTATATCCAAAATGATTGTAATTGTTGAACCTTGCACAGGAAGAATTGATCAGGAATTTTACTGATGTGGTGTCTTTGTCGTTGTGGTAATGAAGTGTAATTCTTGACATCTCATCCAGCATGTCAAAATAGATGATTGAGCCTGGGTTTCCTGCTGAAACAGCGTCGGTGGTAAAATATAAACCTTTAAAAGCTTCAAGAAAATAGCTGTTCGATGAAAGCGTTTCGGCAGTTGAAGCCATTAGTTTATTAGCGAACTCCGGTGTAAGGGTGATTCTTAGATGGGGTTTAACATAGGCACCGTCAATTGAATCGGCTTCCCTAAGGTTGGGTACAAAGGTGGCTTCACCGATCTGTTCGGGTAAATATGGAACTGTAGAATGTGAGAAATAGGTTGAATCAATATTTATTGAGTCGTTAAGTTCATAAACTCTCACGGTATGTTGGGTAAGAGAGTCGCCGTAAATGCCATTGTAAACCATTGTAAACACAATACTGTCCGCTACAGGGTTATCACCAAAAGTAATATTATTGGTTGGCAGGCGATATTGTGAATAAATGGAAGCCTGCACACTGCCAAAAATGGGATCGTTCAGATAACCTAAGAGGTTGTTTGACAATTCATCGGTTCGCAGCGAATCTTCCCTTACTGAGAATGCGATGATGGTTGATGTATCGGTAAAACTCATATTTAAACGATCACCTTCCGGAAGAAGGTCGAGCCCGATCAGATCAGGTTCTTTGTTACACGATACTATAAGTACGACAGCCACGAGCGCTGTCAGGCCTTTTAAGAGTTTATTTATGAACACGTTAACCTAAATTATGATGAACAGGGTTTGATAATGCAAGATTACGGCTTAATTTCATTCCGTAGCCCCACCATTGAGGATTTTATCATAAAAAATGTTATAGGCATCAATAAATCTGTCGAGGGACTGAAGAGGTAACTGAGGTTTGTTAATCTCGTTTACGTATTCCATAAGTTCCACGTTCACATTCTCGCTGCCTATTATGATGCCGTCAGAAAAATCAACAGCAGCTTTCATCATGCTGACATAGGAAGGCTTCTTAAAATGTTTCAGATCTTTGTTTGTGATGCCATCCAGCTTGATTTTGTTGGCCGCATCTTTATTCAACAGTTCCTCAAAATCATCATCATAAAGTGAAATAACCACTTTGGTATCGCTAAAGAGCGGATTATCACGGTATGCACGTTTAATGTATAAAGGCACAAGACTGGTCATCCAGCCATGGCAATGAATGATGTCGGGGGCCCAGCCTAATTTCTTCACGGTTTCAATTACGCCGCGTGAAAAAAAGACGGCACGTTCATCATTGTCCTTGTAAAATTTATTGTTTTTGTCACGAAACATGTATTTACGCTGAAAATAATCATCGTTGTCAATGAAGTAAATCTGCATCCTTGCCGATTGGATGGATGCAACCTTTATGATCAAAGGATGATCGGTATCGTCAATTATCAGGTTCATGCCCGAAAGCCGGATAACCTCGTGAAGTTGATTGCGGCGCTCGTTTATGTGCCCAAAGCGGGGCATAAATGTACGGATTTCACGACCCCGTTCTTGTATTCCCTGGGGTAAATGCCTCCCGATGTATCCCATCTGACTGTCTTTCAGATATGGAATTATCTCCTGAGATACGAACAGTATCTTCGCTTTTTCCATATTTATTCAATTAATTTGTAACAATGTGCAAAATTAGCAATTATTATCCAATTTTTTTAATTGATTACCTATTTATTGTATTGTTAATCAGCAACAAGCAGGGATCAACCTTTATTAAAATGCGTGTTTTAATTTTGTATCAGATTGTATAACAGCATTATATGTACTATAATAGGTGCGTTTTGTGAAATTATTTTTATTCAGGAGCTTATCTGTTTCAATGCAATCGTTTGCATTAAAGATTTTCCTATTTTTATTTAGTCTAAGTTAAATGTTTGATAATGATACCAATGACAATTTTTTCCGATAAAATATTTATTTCAATTATTTCATCAATAAAGGACAAATAAATTTAATTTTGCCCCGCCCGGAGATGAAATTTTGACATTTCCCCATATTTTGATTCTTTATCCCACATATCCTAAACATTCTGTTAATGAACAAAATAGATGTTCACCCCATACTTGACATTCCTGTAACCGAAAAAGTTACTTTTACCTACGAAGGCAAAATAGTTAGCGGCGAAAAAGGGTTTACCATTGCTGCTGCCCTGCATCAGGCTGGTTTTCCGGTGCACAGCCACAGTTTGCGAAACCGTGAACGAAGCCTTGAATGTGGAATAGGCAAATGCGGTGCCTGCGAAATGCTGGTCGATGGACAAATCAAGCGTATATGCATCACCACGGTTGACAACGTGAAAGAAGTCAGCGAGATCCCCCATGACTTTGCCCCTTCAACCATTGAGCCCAAGAAAAACGTTGCCCTAAAGGTTTATAAAACCGTAGTAGCCATAATCGGCGCCGGTCCGTCCGGGCTCGCAGCGCGCGAAGCATTTATCAGGCATGGTGTCGATAACATTGTTATCGATAACAACGATCATATTGGGGGGCAGTTTTTAATGCAGACTCATCAGTTTTTCTTTTTCGAGAAAGAAAAGAAATTCGGGGGCATGAGGGGTTTTGATATTGCCAAAACCCTTGCCGGTGATAATCATGAAGGGATTTTCCTGAATTCCACGGTGTGGGATTTGCTCGAAGGCAAGCGCATCGCGGTAAAGAACATCAAAACCGATGAAATTTATTACATAGATGCTGAATTTCTGGTGGTGGCCACAGGTGCTGTCCCATTTATGCCGGCCTTTGAAAATGATGACCTGCCCGGGGTTTATACCGCAGCCGTGGTGCAGAAAATGATGAACACGGAACTGACCCTGCTTGGCAAAAATATTCTCACGGTTGGCGCCGGAAACATTGGCTACCTGACTTCCTATCAATTGATGCAGGCAGGGGCAACGGTTAAGGCAATCATTGAAGCCCAGCCTTTCGAGGGCGGTTTTCCCGTTCAGGCAAACAGGGTGCGCCGTTTGGGCATACCCATTTTGCTATCTCACATTCTGCTCAAAGCTCTTCCCAATGAAAACCACGATGGTATTGTGGGTGCAGTAGTTGCTGAATGTGTTGATTTTAAACCTGTTCCGGGAACCGAAAAAGTGATTGATGGCATTGATGCCATAAATATATGTACGGGCTTAGTGCCCGATGATCAACTGCTGATTAAAGGAAATGAAGTATTTGGCCGGGCCTGTTTTGGTGCCGGTGATGCCATTCGTATTGGCGAAGGTACCAGCGCCGTGCTCAGGGGAAAGCAGGTTGCTTTTGAAATTATGGGTGAAATTGGTACCCGTTTCGATTACAGTGAGTTTTTGAGCATCAGTAAGGAATACATCGACTCACAGCAGCATCCGCTGAGGGTAATCGAAGCACCTTCCTTACCCGCAGCAGAGCGAATGATGGCCAGGCCTTTTGTGCAGATTGACTGTCTTTACGGATTCGCCTGCAATCCCTGCGAATTTGCCTGTCCGCACGGTGCCATCACCAAAACCTCCACGAGTACCGTGCCCCGGATTGATTTTGACAAGTGTATTGGTTGCATGGATTGTGTTTATCAATGCCCGGGACTGGCTATATTTGGATATAATGTAGCCAAAGACTGGCTGTTTTTACCCATTGAATATCATGCAGAAGCAAATGCCGCGGTTTACCTGGTAGATAATAATGGTGTGAAGCTGGGCGAAGGTATCATTGAAAAGATATTGAAAAAAGCCAATAAGACCAATATTGCCCGGGTAAAATCGCTGGATGTTCATGGTGAAGAGCTGGTTAAGGTGCGCGGTTTTATTGTAAAGGAAAGCTATCCCGAGCCGGTGGACATGAGCCAGGTGGATTACATCAGTCAGGATGATATGTACGTTTGCCATTGCGATGATGTTACGCTTTCTGAGATTCTGGAAACCATAGGCGACCGCAAGTTTATTTCGGTGGATGAAGTTAAACACACTACCCGCTTAGGTATGGGTGCTTGCCGTGGCAAACGGTGCATCAGGCGTTTGAAGCAAACCCTGAAAAATTACGATATTTCCATTGTTGGCGATGCCACGCCCCGTGGGCCGCTTTCCAACCAACTTTCAATGGGTGAGTTATATCCTCACAATGTTCATGAAGAAGTTTTCATCAGTTCTGGCTGCAATAAACCACCGGTCATAAAGGTAAAATCTCTGGTAGCCGGAGGCGGCATCGGAGGCTCGGCATTGTTCCGTTACCTTGCCGAAGCAGGGGAGGAGCCGGTATTGATAAATTCAGGACGTGGCGCTTCATGGCGCAATATTGCCGGAGGAAGACCAGCATTCAGCCTGCCCGAAATTGCCGATATTGCCAGACACAACCTTGAAATATTCAAGGATTTGCAAAAAATGAAAGATGTAAACTTCAGGCAAATCAATTACGTGAACTTCGCCCACGATGAAGCCATGTACAAGGCGCTTGAAGAAAGCCGCTCCTGGTCGGATGCCTTTATGGTTTCGCCCAAAGAGTTTTCTTCTGAGATTTCACAATACATCAATCCTAAACTCAATAATTATCTGGGGGCATTGATTACACGCGATTGCTGGCAGGCAACTCCCGGAAGGGTAATTGATCTTATCCGACGCATTGGGATTCAGCATGGTGGAAAAGTAAAAGAAGATTGCCGGATTATTGATGTGCGCCGTGAAGGCAATAAATATCATGTTTTGGTTCAGGATCACGATAAAAAGTTCATCGAATACGAAACCGAAACCTTCATCAATGCACTGGGGCCCGAAGCTGGTAAATTTGCCGGAATGTTGGGCATTGAAACTGGCATGTACCCGGTTAAGCATCAAGCATTTATCACGCGCAGATTGCCGATGATGGGCCTTAATGGGAGGCCATTGGATATGATCATCGACAGGCAAAAGTACAAAGGTTTTGTGGCCGTGTATGGTCAGCAGCTTGCCGAAACAGGACAGATTATTGGCTGTGCCTCACCGGCAGTTGAACCTATGGAAGCCGATAAAAATTTAAAAATCAATTCACAGCATTTTCTGGAAATTGCTTCCGAGGTTTTTGTGAACTGGTTCCCAAATTTATCTTCAGTTGGTTTCCAGGCCGTGTGGGCTGGTTATTATGTTGAACCAAGAATGATTATTGATACCGATCTCGGCTTGTTTATTGGTTTGCGCGGTCAGGGCTTTATGTTGGGGCAATATCTGGCGCGGCTTTATGTGGATAAACTGCTGGGCAAGCCCTATCCTTCCTACATGGAGCGGTTGAGCATGAGTGGCGACGGGCTCCCCGAAAAGGCATTCAAATAATCAGCAGCAGCGTACAGCCTTTGTCGTTATGGCATCGGATTGTTTTTGAGGCGTATTGTCCCGAATTATTATTTGTGAATCTTAATAATAATTTCTAATTTTGCCGCCCCTAAACCTAAAACGATACTGACGTGCATAAACACAAGGAATTCACTATCCCTTTTGTGGGTTTAATCAATGGTAATCACCGGTTTAGCTTTTTTATTGACGACAAGTTCTTTGCTGATTACGATAGTTCGGAAATATCCCGTGCCGGGGTACAAATTGAGCTTGACATGGAGAAAAGCGACCGTATGTTGGTGCTTAACTTCGATTTGTCGGGTTACATCGGGGTAACGTGTAGTCGTTGCCTTGATGATTTTGATATGGAAGTCTCGGGGCAGGAGGAGTTCTTTGTGAAGTTCGGAACCGAATACAAAGAAGAGGACGACAATGTGCTCATTATTCCTGAAGGGGAATCGCACATTGACATTTCCAGCCTCATTTACGACTATGTGCATCTGATGATTCCATACAGGGTGGTACATCCTGAAAACGAAAAAGGGGAATCGGACTGTGACCCTGAGGTAATCAAAAAGCTTAATGACTTGTCCCACAAAGAAGAAACGGGTTCGCCCTGGGAAAAATTGAAAGATCTTAATCTGGAATAAACAATAATAAAATTAAAAATCAAACGAAATGGCACATCCAAAACATAGGTTTTCGAAAACCAGAACAGCCAAACGCAGGACGCATTACAAGGCTGTAGCCCCAACCATCAGCACCTGCTCGAACTGTGGCACCTCTGTACTGTACCACAGGGTTTGCAGCGAGTGTGGATATTACAAAGGCAAACTTGCCATTGAAAAAGCAGCAGTAGTTTAGACGCTGCTCGTGTTTTTTCATTCATTATACCTAATTTAGTCAGATGAAAATCGGACTAGACATCATGGGCGGTGATTTTGCCCCCGGAGCAACTGTAGCCGGGGCAATTCTTGCCTTGAAGGATTTGTCGGCAGGCGATCGTCTGGTGCTTTTTGGTGATAGGGATATCATCCTTGAAGAACTAAATAAGCGCGGTGTCGATCCTTTGCTGTTCAACATTATGCATGCATCAGAAGTCATTGGAATGGGTGAGCACCCTACCCATGCCATTGTACGAAAGCCAGACTCAAGCATTAGTGTAGGTTTTAAGTGCCTCAAGCATAAAAACATCGATGCATTTGCCAGTGCCGGAAGCAGTGGTGCTATGCTGGTCGGGGCTATTTATAGTGTCAACAACATACAGGGCGTTATACGTCCATGTACTTCGGCCATGCTGCCGCAGGAAGGTGGCGGGTTAAGTGTACTGCTTGATGTGGGGACCGTTCCCGATGCAAAACCCGATGTAATGTACCAGTTTGCCTTGCTGGGTTCCCTTACGGCAAAAAGTGTTTATAAGATTAATAACCCCAGGGTTGGATTGCTCAATATAGGCCATGAAGAAGGTAAAGGTAACCTGCTCTGCCAGGCGACTTATCAATTGATGAAAAATTCCAGGGATTTTAATTTCATTGGAAATATTGAAGGCCGAGATGTTTTGCGCAACAAAGCCGATGTGATTGTTTGTGATGGATTTACCGGAAATGTGGTTTTGAAAAACCTTGAAGGTATGTTCCGTATTATGATGAAACGGGGACTTATGGATGATTATTTTGCCCGCTTCAACTACGAGAATTATGGTGGAACTCCCATTTTAGGGGTCAATTCAACGGTAATTGTCGGACATGGCATTTCCAATGAAATCGCCGTTAAAAACATGATTTTGCTGGCACGGGATGTCCACGCAGTAAAATTATCGTCAAAAATTAAACGTGCATTATCACGTATTCCTGCTATTTTAGGGGATTAAACTAACTTACACCTGAATTGCTGATGACAAAAATACGAGCCGCAATAACCGGAGTAGGAGGATATGTTCCAGAATATGTCCTGACCAACGAAGAACTCAGTAAAATGGTTGATACCTCTGATGAGTGGATCATGACACGGATTGGTATCAAGGAAAGGCGTATTCTCAAGGGCGAGGATAAAGGCACTTCAGATATGGGCGCCGAGGCCGTTAAGCAATTATTGGCCAAAACCAACACCAAACCCGAAGAGGTGGATATGATCATTTGTGGTGTGGTTACCCCTGATATGCTTTTTCCTGCAACGGCCAACATCATCGCCGATAAGGTAAATATCCGTAATGCCTTTGGTTATGATATGAACGCGGGCTGCTCCAGTTTTCTGTATGCGCTTACCGCTGCATCCAAATTCGTGGAATCAGGATCACATAAAAAAGTGATTGTGGTAGGTGCCGATAAAATGTCGGCTATTGTAGATTATACGGATCGTTCAACCAGCCCCATCTTTGGCGATGGTGCCGCAGCCGTTTTGCTGGAACCTACCACCGAAGATGTTGGTATTATGGATGCCATTTTGCAAAGTGATGGCGCTGGAAGGGTGCACCTGCACCAAAAGGCAGGTGGATCGATGCGCCCGCCTTCGTATGATACGATTGATGCACGCCAACATTTTATTTACCAGGAAGGACAGCCAGTGTTCAAATGGGCCGTTTCAAAAATGGCAGATGTTTCTGTGCAAATGATGGACCGCCATGGTATCACCCCCGAAACCCTTACGTGGCTCGTGCCTCATCAGGCCAATATGCGCATTATTGAAGCTACCGCAAACCGAATGGGCATTAGCCGCGAACAGGTAATGATTAACATTCAGCGTTTTGGTAATACCACCTCCGCCACTTTACCACTCTGCCTTTGGGAATGGGAAAATCAACTAAAAAAAGGCGATAACCTTATCCTGGCTGCTTTTGGTGCCGGCTTCACCTGGGGTGCGCTCTATTTGAAGTGGGCTTACGATGGGAATAAGTTAGTCGGATAGTCGTTAGTCGGTTAGTCGGTTAGTCGGTTAGTCCCGATAGCTATCGGGATAGTCGGTTAGTCGTTAGTCGGTTAGTCAGTTAGTCGGTTAGGAAGTAGGATTCTCCTAACAGGTTTTTTTCCAACTTGTTAGGTGTGATAAGGACGTTTTGAACTGCTAATCACCGCATATTATTTCTAACCGCTTTTTTCGCTAATTTTTCGCTTATATATTTTTTCGTAATGATTTGAATGTTTACAATTCTGGGAAACGCTTATGGTGCAAAGGATTTATAATTAAATGATATTCAATGAAATGTGGATGCTGCGTCGCCGAAATGGGTGACGCAAATAGATCATGGAATCTTAAAACAACTTTTTTAATAAGGTTTTGAAGAAAGAATAAGGTTAGTGGGTGTGCACGGGTGATCTCCTATTACTAAGGTTTTGAAGAGTAAATAAGGTTGAACCCGGGAATTTTTTATGTTATTTCCTGAAAAGGATAAAACCTCATTATTACCTTTTTTAACCTCAGTAACCAAACTGCTTCCCCCACCACTTTTAACCTTATTTCTTCTTTCAACCTTATTTATTGGGGATAACTTTTACGGTGATTCATTGTCGAAGTCAGGAAATCCCGGGCGCTGGTGCCTGAGCACTTATCGAAGGCCAGCCTGGGATGCTAAGCCTTGCTGAGTTGAAAGTCTCTTTTTTGATCCAGATAGCTATCGGGACGCATGACACAGATGATGAGGTTACTCACGGATTTTGCGCTCCGATTACCTCCGCGTCCCTTTGTCTCTCCGTCTCTCAGTCTCTCCGTCCCTCAGTCTCTAAGTCTCCCCCTCGCCAAAGCCCCCCTCGCATAAATTCTAAAAAAAACTCACTTCCCGGGTAAGGGTAAAAGGCGTTTTAATTGTCTTATGGTTAAGTATTTGTAGAATTTAAGCAAGGATAAGCAGTTTTGGTTTTCTAAAAATTGTCAGTCTTAGCTTAATTATTGTTTTTTGTTTGATTATTGCTTTACCAGGTGCAACTTCCAATAAAAAGATTTGTGAAGTTGTATGAGCGTATTCTTTATTTGTGTAAGTTTGTTCTTTATTTTTTTGCTTTTTTACTCGTTTACCCTATTCTACTACTCCTGTTGCTGTTTTATAATAAATAATTGATTTTAAGCTATTTATATCTCGAATTTCTCTTACTGCGTCTATTTTTTTCATTGTCTTTTTTTTTCTTTCGCTTATTACTGGTTTTAAACAATTTATTCACTGTTTTTAGTCAAAGAAAGGAGGTCCCTGGCAAATCATTCATAATTTGATTGTTGCTGCTTTTGCAGTTAACGCATTCAATTATTGAGATGTTCAATCCTTTTAATATTAATTAAATCAAATTCAAATGAACAAAAAACCTACTTATTTGCGATGGCTTATTGCTATGACCATGATAATTTTCCTGTGGTCGGGCACTTCGGTCAACGCGCAACAGGATAACCGGAGTATTGCCGGTTCAACTGTTACCACAAACGCGGCTACCTATCTGCCCGGCACTTCAAATGTAGCACTGAACTTTGTTACAACTATTGTTTCCACAGATACAGAATGGGTATATGATGGCAGCCTGGATTTTCCAGCTGGTGTCACGGTAGTTTCTGCCACTTCAATGTTACTATTGGGCCGGGAATTGGTCTGGAATGGAGAAACCGGTAATGGTGTTAACACCACATGGGGTGATGGCCTTGATTATTTGGTTAACGGTAATATGGCATCTTTTATTGTCACTGTGAACATTGATCCCACTTTTACCGGTGATATGGATATTAACTGGTTATTGGAAGGCGACGGATGGGGCAGTGACCCTCATACAGCTTCCGGCACTGTTACCATTCTGGAGCAGTCTTTAACTCCCGGCCTGGCCATCCTTAACCCTCTACTCGATATGGGCTATCGCCCCATTGGTGCCTGGATGGAACCTGCACGCCTTGAAATTGTTAACAATCCCGGCGAAGGTGATTTTATTATCACCAATGCGGATATTGACAACAATTATAGCAATTTTGTAGAAGTAGTTAACCCGGCCTTGCCTTACACACTGGCATCGGGCGTTACCACTCACGAATTTGGTGTTACTACCACTGCTGAAGCTTCTGCTACTGCCGGGCCTTTCTCGGGTACCTATGCAGTGATCTTTGGTTCTGCCCGCGCTTTGGCCACGGCAACTTACAATGGAACCGCTTATGTTCCCGTTGCCGGTGATGTGGTGGAAAATGCCATTACGCTACCACCTTCTGCAACAGCAGTGGCAATTCCACTGCCTGCATCTACGTATTATAACAATTATATGTTGCCCGATGGCACAGGATCTATGCCATCTCCACGACATGCAAACCAAATCTCAGGTATTGCCAGCACGGTTCGTGCCAATAATCCGGGATTTGTTGTTCAAGCTGAAACCGCTCCTACAGGTGGAAGAGTTGTAAACGTTGCCGGTGCAAGCCAGCCACTTTCTTCCAACCGTGCAATGCTTTATGATAACGGGCCGTTGGTTAATAGCCCTGGTACAGGCCCTGGTGGTGCTGATCAGAGCATTCTTCAGAATTCAACCTTAGGAATGAATTCCCTCGGTGGTAGCTGTCGGTTTGCATCGAATTTTTCCATGGCTGATGACTTTGTTATTGCTGATGCCAACTGGGCGGTTGATGATTTTTCTTTCTATGCTTACCAAACCGGATCAACCACCACCAGTACCATTACCGGTGGCTACCTCCAGATTTATAATGGTGATCCATCAATGGGTGGCACTGTTATCTGGGGGGATTTGGTTACCAATAGAATGACATCAACTTCCTTCACTAACATCTATCGGGTGTCCGAAACCACTCCTGGAACCACTCGTCCGATAATGAAAGTTGTATGCTCAACCCCCGGATTAACCCTTGTTCCTGGAACCTATTGGGTAGAATTTACCCTTGACGGATCATTGGCATCCGGCCCATGGGCTCCTCCGATTGCTATTACCGGTCAAACTACTACCGGTAATGCAAAGCAGAACCTTGCTGGATCATGGGGAGAATTACTTGATTCTGGTACATTAACGGCACAGGGACTTCCGTTCCTCATTTCCGGTACAGCTGCAACAATTATTGGAGGTATTTTTACAGGTATAGATGCTGTAAATAAAATCACGCCTACTGCAGATTGGGTGTTGAATGTTACTGCAACTACCGGGATGCCGGTTGACTTCGTGATTTACAAAGAAGGGTTTGAAGGCGAAGAAGGACCAATGGCCGGTAATGCCATGGTACAGGCTTTTGACAACCTTGTAAATGTTGAACTCCTCGCTGGTGAGACTTATTACCTGGTTAGCAGTGCTGCCGGTGCTTTTACCGGTACCTATACACTGGTTCCTATGCCTGCCCCCGATCCGGTGGTTTATATTTCACCGCTCGATGGCGCCATTGATATTATGAATGGTATGTCATTGAACTGGGAGTTTGGCAATAATGTGGCTCAATATGAACTGGTGCTGGGTACTACGTATCCTCCAACCACCGTGGTTGTTCCTTACACAACCAACCTGGCCACGTCATATACCCTTGTCGGTTTACAGCCCAATTTACAGTATTTTTGGAGGGTAAACGTAAAGAACACTCAGGGTACAACGGTTGGTCCTGTATGGGGCTTCACCACCACCATTGATGTTCCCACCGGACTCACGGTAACCCTTGTGGATCCGAACCCAACCGTTGCCACGGTGGGTGCCAGTCTCAACTGGACCGGTCCTTCCGACCGCGCCTTTATCGGTTACAATGTGTATCGTAATGGAACGAAGATCAATACAACTCCAGTACCGGTATCAGAATTTAACGATATTGGCCTGGCCCGTAACACTGCTTATACTTACCGTGTATCCAACGTGTTTGACGAGGGCGAATCAGCCTTGTCACCACCTGTAACGGTAACTACCAAAGGTGTGGGTATATTCAACGGTTATGTTTATGATGCCCTCACCAATGATCCGATTGAGGGTGCAAGGGTGGATATCGCCGGCCCTGCAGGAAACTACAGCGTACTCACTGCTGCCAATGGTTCATATAGCACACAGGCATACGCAGGTACCTTTAACATTACTGCCAGCGCAGAGGATTATACTTCACAAACCAGAGGTAATCAGGTACTGGCCCATGCAGGTACAGTTTCAAATACCTTCTATCTGAATGAGGTACCTTACCCGGTAGCAGATGTAGTTGCTTTTGAACTGGACGATAATAAGGTTCAGGTATCATGGAGTGGATCAGCTCCTCCTCCACCGCCGCCACTGATTGCGGAATGGCTGGGTTATGATCAAAATGGAGTACCTACTCAAAATTGGTGGGCCGGAGCCGGAGCACCTTTCTCCTGGGCAATTAACTTTGAGCCGGCTGATCTTACAGACCTTGCAGGAGCATCTTTAACAAAACTAGCCATTTACAATTTTGGTACGCCTGATGTAAATACGCTAAATGTTTACGAAGGTGATCTGGCAGCCGGAACGGCAACCCTGATTCATACTCAGGCATTAACCGGACTTACGCTGGGAGCCTGGAATGAAATAAACCTTACCTTAGCTGTTCCTATTGATGTTACAAAACAGCTCTGGGTATCAATGTACAGTCCAAGCCCTACCGGTGGAGTAGCACCCTCAACGCCCATCCTTAATTTGAAGGGTGACTGGGTTAACTTTACCGGAGTATGGCAACATATGAGCTCCGGTTTAGGTTTTAATGTTACCTGGAGCCTCAGGGCATTTGCAACCAATGCTTCAAACAGAGCGGTTACAGAGTTGGTACACAATGACTTCAAAGCCCGGTACAACACTAATGTAGCAAACACTGCATTGGCATCAACCCCGATAATAGGAGCCAAAGCTTTCCGTCCTGTAAATGCTGACAGAGGAATTGTTGATTACTCTGTGTATCGTGAGAAAGTTTATCAACCCGGAACCCTTGAGTTTATTGGCAACACCATTTCACAAGACTTTGTTGACTTCGACTGGGGTATCCAGGATTGGGGTGTTTATCGTTGGGCAGTTACCGTAAACTATGATGCAAATCAGACTTCGGTGCCAACTTACTCCAATACCCTCGACAAGGATATGGAAACTGTGGTTGACGTAACGGTTACACTCAACTCAGGCGATAGCCCGGCAGGTACAGAGGTAACCTTTACCAATACCTCAGAGCCAGGCCTTGAGCTCGTTTATGAGGAAACCCTCGGTGGCACAGGTATATTTACCTGGAATATGTTCCGTAAGGGTGTTTATGACATCGAAGTGTTTAAAGCAGGCTATACTTCCATTAGCCTTGCGGATGTGACTATCTTTGATGAAACCAGTTTTGCATGGTTGCTCGAAGAAATTCTTGCTCCACCAACCGGACTGTATGTAACACCAACGGGTTTTGCAACCTGGGAAGGTGGTTCATCTGCTCCGTTTGCACCATTTATGGAAAACTTTGATGGTGGAACTATGCCTGCCGGTTGGACTGTTGAAACTGGTAGTGGAGCCACCGCAGCTGGAAATAACTGGGAAGTTGTTGCGCCGGTTACTGGTAGAATTTTTACCGGCTCACCTTATGTGATGGTTGATTCAGATGCTGCAATTCTTGAAATTTCACATTCAATCCTCACCTCTCCGGTAATTGATGCCAGCAATGCAGCAACTTTGTACCTTGAATTTGACCAATATCTCAATTGGTACAACGCAAGCGACATATGCAGAGCTGATGTTTTCGATGGAAGTGCGTGGGTAAATGTACTTAATATGGCGGGAGATATTGGTTCATGGACTACTCCCAGTCATTCGGTGATTGATGTTTCTGCCTATGCCAATGCCAACTTCCAGGTTCGCTTTGAATATTTTTCTGATTGGGGATATTATTGGGTACTTGACAATGTAGCACTCAATGAGGTGGTTACCCGTGGTGGCGACCGTTCATTTGTCAATTACAAAGTATTCCACGATGGCGTTCTGGTAGCTGATGTTACCGAACCTGAATATCAATATGGAACCAACGGTGAAGTGCTTGTTGATGGTGAAACTTACCTTGCCGAAGTGGCCACTGTATTTACTACCGGCCAAAGCACAAGGGCAGCTTATACCTGGACCTACATTGCCTGCGACAACTATGCTGTTCCGGGAAGCTTTACCGCTGCTCAGGTTCAAGGCACGCTTGATGTAGCCATGGCATGGACCATTCCAACCATTCCTGTTGGTGAAGACCAGATTGACTTTACGCGCATCTACAGAAACGGCGAAGTGATTGCCGAAACCGATGCTGCAATGTATCTGGACCAAACCCTTGCTTTGGGTACCTATGAATATTGCGTCACCTTTATTTATGAAACCGGAGCTGAATCTTGTCCTGCAAGTGTTTGCGAGACAGTTGAAGTTACCGGAGGTGGTTTTGTTAACGGAAACGTTAAGGAATCCGCATATATGGGTGGTTCAAACATTGAAGGTGCAACCCTGACCCTTACCAACACTGCCAATGCAGCCATCGTATTTACCTTTACCACCAATGCTGCCGGTAATTATAGCGGCGAGGTGCTTGCAGGTACTTACAATTATATGGTAGAAGCTGAAGGCTATTATCCACAAACCCTTACGGGCGTGCTTATTGCCGAAGCTGCAACTGTAACCCGCGACTTCGTTATGCAGGAATTCCCTTATCCGGTTGGCGATATTGTAGCTACCGAGATTACCGACAATGCTGTTCAGGTTAACTGGAGCGGCACTGGTGGTGGTGGCGGTGGCGGTACTACCGCTCAGTGGCTGTATTATGATGATGGCGTTAATGTTGATGGTATTGGTGGTCCTGCTACCTTTACCTGGGCAATCAAATTTGATCCTGCCCAACTTACCGACTATGCCGGTACTTCGTTGACAAAAATTTCTATCTACAATCGATTATCAAGTCCCATGACGCTTCGCATTTGCGAAGGAACCGATGGTGCATCCCAGGTTTTTGAGCAAACCCTTTCCGGACTTCCTCTTGAAGCATGGTCAGAGGTAACACTTACCACCCCTGTTGCAATTGACGTTACCAAACAACTGTGGATTACCGTTTATTCAGCAGATGGTGCGAATTGGCCTGCAGCTTGTGGTATCGGTATGAACCAGCCAAACGGCGACCTTATTACCCTTGATGGTATATTATGGGAACATTTGATCGATTATGGTCTGGATAACACCTGGAACCTCCGCGGTTTTGTAACCGATATGGTAACCAACAGAACTACGGAATTGGTAAGGACCGAAAATACTTCGGTTTACGAATCAAATCCTGTAAATTCAATATTTGCTTCCAGTGGTGTTAAAAACACTTCTGCCAATGCAAACATCAACGCAAGTATTGGTAGCCGTGAACTTACCGGATACAGCGTTTACCGCACAACCTGCGCCGCAGGTGGTGATTTGCAGTTCCTTGGTTTCACCCTTGATGAGCAGTTTACCGACAATACATGGGGTACTGCCGAATCAGGAACATACAAATGGGGCGTAGTTGCCGAATACGGCGAGAACTCATCCGTAATTGGCTTCTCAAACTGCCTTGACAAGGATATGATCGCCCCGGTAAGTATTACCGTAATCACCAACAGTGGCGACAGTCCTGAGGGAACCGAAGTAATGCTTACCAATACCTCGGAGCCTGGTCTCGGACTTGTTTATGAAGTTGAACTCGATGCCACAGGTTACTTTATGTGGGAGGAATTCCGTAAAGGTACCTACGACGTTTCCATCATGAAGAACGGATTCCAGCCTATCATGGAAACTGTTACCATTGACGGACCTACCAACCTGAGCTATATTCTTGAAGAAGAATTATTGGCCGTTGGCGACCTGCGTGTTTCACCAACTGGTTTTGCCACATGGCGTCAGGGTGGAGTTATCCCTTACGAGCCATTCAGCTATGACTTTGAAGCCGATGCACAGGAATGGGATATCCAGAACAACGTGAACGGATGGCAATGGGGCAACAATACTTCCCTGTCTTCCACTTACATGAACTTCAATGGCAACTCAACCAACTTTATTGGTGTTAATGCTGATGCCGCCGGTTCGGGTGGATCACCGATAGTTGTTATGGCCAAATCGCCGTTGATGAACCTGGAAAATGCAGAACAGGTTTACCTGAGTTTTGATTACAAACTCAACTTTGATCAATTGAGTGTTCATTACAGCATCGAAGGTGGTGCACCTGTATTGCTCGAGAATCTTGCTGCAAGCGCAACAAGCTGGACCAATAAGGTAATCATGCTTCCCGAAGAAGCATTGGCTGCCGATGTACAGATCATCTTCCTTTATACTGAAGGTGGTACCTGGGGTTATGGTGCCGGTTTTGACAATGTTTCACTCACCGAAGAAGAACCCGGAACACGTGCCCTTGAATACTACAAAGTTTGGTTGGATGGTATCTTCGTTGTTGATACCCAAAATCCATTTTGGCAGTATGATCCTGGAAACCTTGTTCCTGGTCAGGAATACTTTAGTGAAGTTGCTGCTGTTTACAGTAACGGTATGTCACCGAAGATGAATTATACCTGGATTTACTATCCATGCGACAGCTTCCCTGGCCCTGCCAGTGTAACTGCTGAAGTAATTGACATTAACGATGTTGTTATTGACTGGAGTGGTAATACACCTCCTCCTCCGCCAACACCAATCGTAATCGTTAACGAAACCTTCGAAGATTACAATGCCAATGCACCTCTTGCTCAACAGGCCCAGGCCCTTGGACGTGATTATTGGACAACCTGGAGCGGTACCGTAGGTGCTGCCGAAGATCCTATGGTTTCTACCGCACATGCCAGTGCCGGAACCAAAGGCGTGGTTATTGAAGGGACCAACGATGCCGTTTTATTGCTTGATAACTATACCACTGGTAAGTTTAAAGCTGAATTCGACATTTACATCCCGGCAGGTAAGAATGGATACTTCAACATGTTGCAAAAGTTCCAGGGAACGACCAGCCAATGGGGTATGCAAGCCTACTTTGATGCAGGTGGCGCCGCATTGGTTGACGCTGGTGGTGCAGGTGCAGGTACCTTTATTTATACCTACGACACATGGCATCACATTGTAATTGATGTTGACCTTGACGCTGACTTAGCAGAAATGAAGTTCAACAACAACTCAATTGTTTCATGGATGTGGAGTGGCGGTTCATTTGGAACGGGAACCCTCCATGAGTTCAATGCCATGAATTTCTATGCATGGGATGTTAATGGAGCCCCCGGTGCTTTCTTTGATAACATCAAGGTTACACAGCTTCCTACGCGTGCTGCAGTTGCTTCGCACAATGCCGTTCCAAATATTGACCCATCTGTTAAATGTGTAGCTGAAACTGCCACTCTAACAGGTAACGAGGCCAAAATTAATGGGGCAGCTAAATCGCTTAGCTCAAACCGTGCAGTCCTGTTTAACAATGGACCATTGGTAAACAGCGCTGGTACAGGTGCTGGTGGAGCCGACGAAAGCATCCTTCAGGGTGCTTTGGGAATGACTACCTATGGATTCGGTGTAAACAATGGCGCTGGCCAGCATTTGGCTGATGACTTTGTTGTTGATGCCAACTGGACCGTTGAATCAATGGAATTCTTCGCTTATCAGACGGGTTCACCCACAACATCCTCCCTTACCGGAGCCTATTTCCAGATTTACAATGGTGCCCCCAATGCAGGTGGAACCGTTGTATTTGGTGATTTGACAACCAACCGTATGACAAGCACAAGCTGGACAAACATTTACAGAAATGATGACGGACCTGGTGGATCAACCAACAGACCAGTTATGAAAGCTGTATGTAATGTTACTGGTTTGACGCTGGCACCCGGCACCTATTGGGTTGAATATACCTTAACCGGTTCTCTTGCTTCAGGACCATGGACACCTCCTATCACCATCAATGGTCAGACCAATACCGGAAATGCATTACAATTTGCTTCCGCAGCATGGGTTAACCTCGTAGATGGTACATTCCCACAAGGCGTTCCATTCATTATCAACGGTACCGCTGGTGGCGGTGGCGGCGGTGGTAGCACAACATTTGATCCCGGTGAATACCGTGGCGCAAATGTTTACCGCGACGGCGTGCTTATTGCCGAAATGGTACAAGGTGAAACCTACACCGATATGGATGTTGAACCTGGTTACTACGATTATTGCGTAACCTTTGTTTATGCTGATAGTGCAATGTCCTGCCTCACAACCTGCGTACTTGATGTGCTTGTAACCGAAGATTGCAGGGTTCCTCAGAACCTTACCGCAACTGGCGTAGAGCAAAACAACGAAGTAACGCTTGTTTGGAACGAGAACGTTACTCAGGAATTCAGGTATGACGATGGTATTTCAACCGGCCAACTTGGAAGCTCAGGCGGAACCCTCAACACTGTATTGGGTGCAAAATACACCACCAGTGCTGAATTGACCGAAATGAGCTGGTACACCACCGCCGAAGGCGGACCACACACCACGATTCAGATTTACGTGTTTGGTTTAACTTCAGCCGGTTTACCCAACGGAAACGATGTACTTTACACCGCCTCTGTAACCAATACCGATGCGACCTGGAACACCCACACCTTCCCAACCCCAATTACGGCTGACGGAGGATTCCTGATTGGTCTTGGCTACAACGGATTTGCCGCAATCGGCACCGATGATGGCGTTGGCGCACCATACGTATTCCAGACGAACACCCACTACTTTGTAGGCGACTACACCGCCGGTGGTTGGGAAACCTGGGAAACTTATGCATTCAATGTAAATGGTATGATCAGGGCCATAGGCGTAGCCGGAGCAAAAGCTTCTTACGCAGTAGCCCCTGCCGTAGCACCAGTTGAAGGCACTAAAGACCGTATGTCGATGGTTTACACCAGCAATAAACCTGTTGCCACTGGCGCACCACAATGGAGCACCCCAGCACGCGATATGAACAGGGCATTCTTGGGATACAACATCTATAGGGATGGATCACTGCTCGAAGCACTGTGGCCAGAAACTACCTATGTATATCTTGAAGGTGCAGCCGGAATTACCTGCTACACGGTAACTGCAGAATATGAATTCTGTGGCGAAACCGAGCCATCAAACGAAGCATGTGTAGATTTCGAAACAGGGGTTAACCCAACCAATCTCTCTGAGATCAAGGTTTATCCTAACCCATCGAACAGTAAAGTATTCATTACACTCACCAACGATGTAAGCCAGGTTGTTATGTACAACTATCTTGGCCAGGTTGTAATGGAGCG
>SWCB01016019.1_pt1 | contig 42212 bp, 54 predicted proteins | sample 4692901 | NCBI WGS metagenome assembly SWCB01 (sample SAMN10267276, study PRJNA491770) | bioreactor metagenome | isolation source: DHS bioreactor inoculated with subseafloor sediment | place: Japan: off Shimokita Peninsula | collected 2006-08 | reverse complement strand
ATGGAAGTGAGGACAATATTGGTCTTAATGTTTTTCAGGATTTCCTCGCTAACAATACTTCCCTTGGCTAGGCTGTCGGGATGGGTTGAGGCAAAGTTTGGATTGGCTTTTCTTATTTCCTTTAGAATTTCTGCGCCAAGTTTTTGATTTTCAACTTCTTTACTCATCACATTCCGAATGTAACCTTTCAGGTCAATACTCACCTGTTTTTCGCTGAAGACCACCGCTGTAGAGGGCACACTTACGTCAGGTTTGGGGATGTAAACCAGGGCATAGCCTTTTTTTGAGAGGATATTATTCTTGGCTGTTTCCAGATCGGTGAAAACATAATCAAATTCAAAACTGTCGGAATTCTCAAATTTATTGAGAAACCATCCGGTTTCATCTAAAATTTCCACCTTCTTGACTCCTTCTGTCATTTGCGACAGGAAAACCGGGACAATAAAGAGCGCGGCCATTAAAACAGGTCCCAGGATGGTCATTACAATAAAGGATTTTTTCTTGACCCTGGAGAGGTATTCGCGTTGTATGACGAGGAATATTTTATTCATAGTTTCAAAAGTTAGCGGGTTTCCACAAATTTGCCTGATTCATTTACTGTTTTTATGAAAATCTCATTCATGGTTGGAATAATCTCCTTGAAAGTATGAATGTTTACATGGGGCATAATTGCGCTGAGTAATTCATTTTGGGTAGCTTGCCGCGGAAGTTGTACAATAATTTTTCGCATTTCGTCATCGTGTGCCTCGTCAACCAATGAAAAACCTTCGGGCAGAAGCGTTTGTGCCGTTCCCTGGTATCCGTCAAAATCAATGGCATAGGTATTTGTTTTAAACTGCGTTTTGATGTCTTTGACCCTGCCTTCCAGTATTGTGCGTGCTTTGTGGATAAGTGTAATGTTATCGCACAATTCTTCTACCGAGGCCATGTTATGCGTTGAGAAAATTATGGTTGCCCCATTGTTTTTCAAATTAATGATCTCATCTTTGAGCAGGTTCACATTTATCGGGTCAAACCCACTGAACGGTTCATCAAAAATCAGCAGTGTAGGCTCATGAATGATGGTAACGATAAACTGGATTTTTTGCTGCATACCCTTCGAGAGCTCTTCCACCTTTTTGTTCCACCATGCGGCGATTTCAAATTTCTCAAACCAGTATTTTAGTTTTTTCATGGCATCGGCTTTGCTCACGCCCTTAAGCTGTGCAAGATACAGTGCCTGTTCTCCAACTTTCATTTTTTTGTAAAGTCCCCTTTCTTCGGGCAGGTAACCAATCTTATCCACATGATGGGGTGCGAGTTTTTCGTTACCGATAAAAATCTCACCTTCATCAGGGCCTGTAATCTGGTTAATAATCCTGATGAGGGATGTTTTCCCTGCACCATTTGGTCCAAGCAGCCCGAATATGCTGTTGCCTGGCACTTCGATGCTCACATTGTCAAGCGCCGTGTGAGCCGCATATCTTTTGGTGATGTTTCTGGCAGAAAAATAAGTCATGATTTTGTTTTCGGAAAGTGAAGCAGTTAATACTAAAAACGGGCGTTACCTCTTTTAAAAGCAATCGCCCGCCTGAATGAAGTGATTCATCACACAAAGTTACTGAAAATATTCTTTCATCCGGTCGAAAAATGAGCGGTCTTTTGCCCCGGGACTGGGTTTGAAGTTCTCCGCTTGCATTAAGTTTTCGAGGGTTTCTTTTTCCTGATGGCTCAGATTTTTAGGCGTCCATACATTGATGTTGATGAGTTGGTCGCCCCGTCCGTAACCATTTAGCGATGGGATGCCTTTTTGCTTTAAGCGCAAAACCTTGCCTCCCTGTGTACCGGGTTCAATTTTTATCCTCACTTTCCCTTCGATGGTAGGAATTTCGATAGAAGTACCCAGGGCTGCTTCGGGGAAGCTTATGTAATGTTCATAAAGAATGTTTATTCCTTCGCGAACCAACTCGTCATGAGGTGTTTCTTCAATTTGAACAATAAGGTCTCCCGGAACCCCACCGCGTGGCGCTGCATTTCCTTTGCCGCCTACCGAAAGCTGAATGCCTTCGGTAACGCCCGCTGGAATATTCAGGCTGATTACCTCTTCGCCTTTGGAGGTTCCACTTCCGCCGCAGGTGTTGCATTTATTCGTGATGGTTTGTCCTTCGCCATTGCAGTAAGGACAAGTGGAACTGGTTTGCATTTGACCCAGGAATGTATTGGTTACCCGGGTGACTTGTCCGGTGCCATGGCAATGCTGACAGGTTGAAAACGATGAGCCACCGGCAGCACCTGTGCCACTGCATGTGGAACAGGCCACCAGTTTATTGACTTTTATCTTCTTTTCAACTCCTTTTGCAATTTCTTCGAGTGTAAGCCGGACTTTTACCCGCAGGTTGGTTCCCTTATTCACCCGCCTTCGTCCGCCAGACGATGAAAAACCACCGAACCCACCGCCAAAAGCGCCGCCAAAAATGTCGCCAAACTGGCTGAAGATATCGTCCATCGACATTCCGCCACCAAAGCCCCCTCCTGGCATACCTTTCATGCCTTCATGGCCATACTGGTCATATCGGGCACGCTTTTCAGAGTTGCTCAGTACTTCATAAGCCTCAGCAGCTTCTTTAAATTTCTCTTCGGCTTGTTTGTTGTCAGGGTTTTTATCCGGATGGAATTTAAGGGCCATTTGCCGGTAAGCCTTTTTTATTTCTGCTTCCCCGGCATTGCGCGAAACGCCAAGTATTTCGTAATAGTCTTTTTTAGCCACGTTGTAAGGTTTCCTTTTTTAATTGTTTAAATGCCCACCACTACTCTGGCAAACCGGATAACTTTGCCATTCAGGGTATATCCCTTCTGGGTAACATCCAGGATTGTTTTCACCATTTCTTTGGATGTTGCCGGGATGTTGGCGATGGCTTCATGAAAATCGGTGTCGAAGGGTTTTCCCAAAGCCTCAATTTCTGCCAGTCCTTTTTGAATCAATAAATTGCGAAACTTATTATATATCAGTATAACACCATGCTTTACAGGATCTTCATCACTGCCTTCCATTGCGGCAAGTGCCCGTTCAAAATCGTCCAGAATTACCAAAAGACTGGTAATTAAATCTTCCGAAGCAGTTTTACTCATGTCTATCTTTTCCTTGATTACCCTTTTCCGGTAATTGTCAAATTCAGAATAGAGCCTCAAATATCTGTCGTTGATTTCATTGTACTTTTGATTCAGGGTTTCTGCTGTTTCTTCCTTATTTTCCGGGAATTCACCTTCGGGAGCATTTGTCGAAGTATCACTCTGGGTGTCAGGCTGCATGTCTTTAGGATTCTTATCCTCAGCCTCATGTTTGCTCTTATTGTGCTTTGCCATATTATTTATTATTTTCAGTTCTATAATTTCGTGTTTTATTCAGTCGCCGAAGAATCAAAATGTTTGCCATTTGGCAAAATATGGACAAATTGACAGGTATTTTGTCAATGATAAATCGCTTTGTACCCAGAATTGAATTTTTGCGCAATTGCGGGGATATTAATCTATCCGCTCAATGTTCGCACCAAGTGCCCTTAGCCTGCCATCAATATTCTGGTATCCCCTGTCAATTTGTTCGATGTTGTCGATCTGACTTGTCCCCTTTGCAGATAACGCTGCGATGAGCAGTGCGACTCCGGCACGTATATCGGGCGATGTCATGGTAATTCCGCGGAGGCAAACCTGATGGTTTAGCCCGATGACGCTGGCCCGGTGAGGGTCGCACAATATGATCTGGGCGCCCATATCTATCAGTTTATCCACGAAAAACAGGCGGCTTTCAAACATTTTCTGATGAATCAGAACGCTTCCTTTTGCCTGGGTAGCCACAACTAGTGCGATACTTATCAGGTCGGGGGTAAATCCCGGCCATGGCGCATCGCTTATGGTCATAATGGAGCCATCCATAAAGGTTTCCACTTCATAAGTTTCCTGCGCCGGAACAAATATATCGTCACCAATCAGTTCGAGTTTGATTCCCAGTTTTCTGAAAACATCCGGAATAACGCCCAATTCTTCGTAATTGACATTTTTTATGGTTACTTCTGATCCAGTCATAGCAGCCAGACCAATAAAACTGCCAATTTCAATCATGTCAGGCAACATGGTGTGTTCTGTTCCATTCAGGTATTTTACGCCTTCAATGCGCAGCAGGTTTGAGCCTACGCCTGAGATTTTTGCCCCCATTCGGTTCAGCATTCTGCAAAGTTGAACCAAATAAGGCTCGCAGGCAGCATTGAAGATAGTGGTGGTGCCTTTGGCAAGAACAGCGGCCATTACAACGTTTGCTGTGCCGGTAACCGAAGCCTCATCCAGCAGCATATAAGTGCCAATAAGTTCGGTAGCGTCTATGCTGTAAAAATTGTTGGTGCCTTCCGATTCAAACCTTGCCCCCAACTTTTGTAAACCAATAAAATGGGTATCCAAACGGCGACGGCCAATTTTGTCGCCACCCGGGTGAGGAATGTAACCTTTGCCAAAACGCGCCAATAGCGGGCCAAGAATCATGATGGATCCTCGCAGACCAGCGCCTTTTTTTCTGAAATCAGAGGTTTTTAAATAATCAAGGTTGATGTTTGCTGCCTGGAAGGAGTAGCTGCCGTTTCCGAGTGCCTGTATGGCAACGCCCATATCACCAAGAAGCTCAATGAGTTTGTTAACATCCCGTATGTCGGGAATGTTGTGCATGGTGATGGTCTCGGAAGTTAATAAGGTTGCGCAGATTACCTGAAGTGCTTCGTTTTTTGCACCCTGGGGCACTATCTCTCCATGGAGTTTTTGCCCGCCTTTGATGATGAAAGAACTCATAATGGGAAAATAAAAGAATTAAACCGGAATTGTTAATTGGCCGGAAAGTTAATTCTTTTTGCGGTTCCTGTTGTCACGATAGTGACTATTCCTGTCATTTTTGGGATTATATTTTTTGCGGCGGTTGGTCGGGTTGGTCGCAGGCACCGTTGCAGCAGGCGAACTTTTCAGTAAATCGTTGGTATGCGCCAGTCGGGCATCATCGCTCAATTTTAGTTTGCCATGGCTTAGTTCTGCCAGGTGGCCGGTAATCAGTTCATCGTTCACCGAGTCCCTGTTCCAGTTGAGGTAGGATTTCTTAAGGTGGTTGGCGATGTTTTTTACCAGGGCATCTTTTTCGGCCCCATCTTCAAAATCGCAGGCTTTTTTTATGATATTTTCAATGTTTTTACCATAAGGCCTGAATCGGATGTTATTTTGCGGATAGGGCACTTGCAGTGGCTTTTTCTCAATTATATCGGGCGATGGCGCTGGATAGGGGCCGTCAACATCAAGCTTGAAGCCACTGATGATGTGCAGGTGATCCCATAATTTTTGTTTGTAATCGGCGGTATCCCTGTTTTCGGGATGAAGTTGCGCCATAACCCCAATCAATACTTTTGCCAGATTGGTCCGCTTTTCGCGGTCTTCGACGCTTACCACGTAAGCAGCCATTTGTTGAACATTGCGACCGTACTCAGGAATAATGAGTTTTTCACGGGTGCTGTTATAGTCCATAGGTTTTTGGTTAAATAAAAGTTCTTTGTAAGATGTAATGGTGATTGTAAAACCAACATGCAGTGATAATATGAAGAAGATAAGCCAACTGCAAGTGATCAGTTAAATTGGAAAATAGACCCCGATACTGTATAAAAAAATGCTGACACCAATAAAAAAAAGGTAAGTTTCAAAAAAAAAGTCAACTACTTCAAAGGAACAGGTTTCCCCCGACCTGTAGATAAATCCCGGGGAAATGGAGGCATATAATTTATTTACGGCTGCAAATATACGAAAAATCATTCAATCAACCGAAGTTTTGCAAATTTTAAGAGCAACTGTTTCTGACCTATGCCATTGAAAAATACAGTTGCTTTCATATTAGGGCCATTGCCTTCAACCGATATTACTTTGCCTTTGCCAAAACGTTCGTGTTCAACCATTGCGCCCGGCTGTATCAATTCAGGCGGTGACGCTGGCCCAAGGTCAACTTCATTGGTCTTTCCGTTGTCAATTTTAGTCAATGGTTTTTTAACAAAAACCGGCGCTTTTGTCATGATGGGCATCCCGGGTTTACTTTTGTTCGAAACCCTCCGGGTTGTCTGTTCCAGGTAGGATTCATCAATATCGTCCAAAAAGCGGCTAGGCTCATTCATGGTCATGTTTCCCCAGCGGTAACGGGTTTCTGAGAAAGATAAGGTTACGCATTTCTCGGCCCGGGTAATGGCTACATAAAACAACCTGCGTTCTTCCTCAATTTCGGCGCGCGTATTGATGGCCATCACCGATGGGAAGAGGTTTTCCTCCATACCTGCCACATAAACATAGGCAAATTCAAGGCCCTTGGCTGCATGTATGGTCATCAGTACCACCTTATTGTTGTCGTCCTTGTCATCACTGTCGGCATCGGTAAGCAATGAAATCTCCTGCAAAAACAGGTCGAGGGTGCGGGTGAGGCCTACGGCGGTCAATTCGCCGGTTTCCTCGTTTGGGAAAAGGGTTTCTTCCTTTTCAGAGAAATCTTTCAATGCATTGACCAACTCCTCGGTATTTTGCATCCGCATGGCACCTTCATCCGTTTCGTCAGCATATAATTCTTTAAGCAAACCGGAACGTTTCGCAATTTTCTCCCCCAGTTCATAGGCATTCATTTGGCCTATCTGCAGGTGAAACCCGGCAATCATGGTGGCAAATTCCTCAATCTTGGTAAGGGTGCCGGCATTTAGCCCCTGCACGTAATGTGCCGGTGATGACGCAACCTCAAACAAACTTACATTGTGTTGCAATGCTGAAAGCTCAAGTTTTTCGAGGGTGGTTTTACCAATGCCCCGTGCCGGGTAATTAATGATGCGGTTGAATGCTTCATCATCCTTTGGGTTTACCACAAGCCTGAAATAGGCCAGTAAATCCTTAATTTCCTTCCTTTTATAAAAGGATAAGCCACCATAAATGCGGTAAGGGATATTCATCCGTCGTAGCGCATCCTCAATGGATCTTGATTGTGCATTGGTGCGGTATAAAATAGCGAAATCGCTGTTTTGGAGCTGATGGTTCATTTTGGTTTCAAAGATTGAATCCGCAATCTTCGATCCTTCTTCTACATCGGATGCCGCTTTAATAACGCGAATGGGAGGCCCATCATCATTCTGGGTCCAGACTTCCTTCTTGATTTGCTCTTTGTTTCGGGCAATTACACTGTTGGCGGCATTCACAATCACTTTGGTGGACCGGTAATTTTGCTCCAGCTTATAGGTTCTTGCATCCGCGTAATCTTTCTTAAAGTTAAGGATGTTTTGAATGTTTGCACCCCTAAACGCATAAATACTCTGGGCATCATCACCTACCACGCAAATGTTTTCATGCCGGGCGGCAAGTTTTTTAACAATCAGGTATTGTGCATAATTGGTGTCCTGATACTCATCAACCAGGATGTATTTGAACTTCTGCTGGTATTTATAGAGTACTTCCGGAAAATCGCGCAACAACAAATTAGTATTGTAAAGCAGATCATCGAAATCCATGGCGGCGGCCTTAAAACAGCGTGCCTTGTAATATTGGTATATTTCGCCTATCTGAGGCCGGTTTGCGATGCGGTCCTGTTCCATAATCTCGGCATTTTGTGCATACTCTTCTGCCGAAACCAGGTTTGATTTTGCCGATGATATTCTCGATAATACTGCACCTGGAACATACACCTTCGTGTCGAGGCTCAGGTCTTTCAATATGTTCTTAATCAGGTTTTTGGAATCATCGGTATCATAAATGGTGAAACTGGATGGATATCCCAGAAAATGGCCTTCAATTCTTAAAATCCGGGCAAAAATGGAGTGAAATGTCCCCATCCACACGTTGCGCGCCTCGCCGCCAATAAGGTTGGTAATCCGCTCCTTCATTTCGCGGGCAGCCTTGTTGGTAAAGGTGAGTGCCAGCACATTGAAAGGGTCAACCCCTTGCTCCAGCATATAGGCAATACGGAAAGTTAAAACCCTGGTTTTGCCCGATCCGGCACCGGCAATTACCATTACCGGCCCCTGGGTATTTATCACAGCCTGTTGCTGTGCTTCGTTGAGTTGTTTGAGTAATTCAGACACTTAAAATTTTCTTTGGCGCAAAATTAGGGATTCTTTCCGAGTTTGCGGGTGACGGTTTTTCAACATATTGTGCCACCTTATATTGTGCTGAGTATGTTAAAATGGCTTGGGCTCATCTGGAATCACAAAGTTTTGTTTCCTTGTCTTCACAAGTCTCAGGTAATAACTGGATTAGTTGTGTCATCTGGTTTGCCGGAATCATAAGACAAGCTTAAGGCATTTGTTCATTTGATGATTTTATCCTCCGGGAAGTTTAGCCTATTATTGCCAACATATTGGATGAAAGGGCTTTCATCGTTCGAGATGTCTTATTAGTCATGTTATTTAGAATTATTCTAAATTGAAGAGTGTGGCATTACTTTCGTTATTGTACAGGATTAAATATAAATTCATGCATTCATCTTAACTCTAATATTGTGTTTAATTATAACAAGCGTGGAGAAAGCATAGGTTTGGTGGTTGAGCAGATTATTGATAAGCAAATCCGCTATAACGATCCACCTGAAACCTCGCGCACCTATCAAAGGCTTATCAAGGATTCTTTTACCGATATTGAAGCACGTAGATTGATTTCCATGGCGGTAAATGTTGAATTGTTTCGATTAATGAACTTTGGGGAGGCTTTTAACCGCGAGCGTTTCCTCGATAATTTGAAAGGGCTGCCTGATTTGCCCGATGCAGATATGTAAAATATGAATTGGGAGTTATTCTCCCGGTTTTTTGGTGAGTAATGTGTTGAACCGGGGAGTGGTTACCCCGGTTTTTTATTTTATAGAAATTCCAGGCGGAATTATTTATTGTCTGTTCTCTCCATCCTCCATTCACCGGTCTTTTTCCCCGTTTCACCGATTTTGTTTAACTACCCCCAGGGTGGAGCGCGTATATTTGCCTGTAATTAATCAATCACCAAAACTTAACGAAATGGAAAACTTAAATAAACAAGAAAAGCCGGCACATCTTTATAAACACAATCCACAAAAAACCATGTTAACCGGTCTTTTGGTGGTTCTTTTCGGATTGTTATATATGATGCACAACATGCAATTGATCAGCCCCCGTTTGTGGCATGTAATCTTCTCCTGGCCTATGCTTTTGGTTGCCATTGGTTTGGTAAACCTATTCGATCGCAAACCCTTGTGGGGAATGCTCATGATAGTTATTGGCGGCGCTTTTCTGGTTGACCGGTATTATGATTTGCCGTTTAATCTCTTCACTTTTTTCTGGCCGGTATTGATTATCTTTATTGGAATTGTGTTGATTCTTTCCAACAGCAACCAGGGAATTATAGCCCGCTTAAAAAACTGGCGTGATAAAACACTCGTTTCCAACGGCGATCTGATTGATGATGCTTCCGTATTCGGGGGTGGGGAACGCATATTCCATTCCCTAAACTTTAAAGGCGGGGAAATAGTGGCTATATTTGGTGGTTCAAAAATTGACCTTACCCAAAGCACGCTCGCTCCGGGTGAGAATAAACTTGAAATTGTCGCCATTTTTGGAGGTACAACTCTTATTGTGCCTAACGACTGGAACATTCGTGTTGAAGCGGTGAATATTTTTGGCGGTTTTACCGATAAAAGGCGTAATCTTCAGGTTGACCACAACAAAACACTTGTAATCTCAGGCATTGCTATTTTTGGCGGTGGGGAACTCAAAAGTTACTAATCGGTAAACTTAACTCATGTTCACAAGGAATAACCTTTCGAAACTATTGCCGCTGTATGCCGGTGCCTGGGCGCTGTTTGCAGCGGTACATTTTTTTATCGTTTATACCCAAATCAGTATAGGTGTTGGTCTGGCCATTGGTGAAGCGTTGGTTTTTAGTTTTATTCCGGCAATACTGGGTATTGGATTGTGGTTCGTTATAAAGTTCGCTGATTTCGAGAAGTTTAACCTACAGGAATTGCTGGTGCGTCATGTAAGTATAGGAGCCGTAACACTCCTTATCTGGTTTGGAGTCGGCTATTTATTAATGGGCGTTATTTCAGGTCATGATGAAGGATATATGAACTGGCTTGACCAAACTTTAACCCTGAGGATAATTGCCGGCACCTTGATTTATGTTATCATGATCAGCGTTTTTTATCTTTTGATCAACAATCAGAACCTGGCAGAACGAAAAATCCATGAAGAAGCCTTGCAAAACTTGCTTTATAAAAGTGAACTCAACGCGCTCAGGGCGCAGATAAAACCACATTTTCTATTTAATGCACTTAATTCCATCAGTTCCTTAACCATTTCAAATCCACCGAAAGCGCAGGAAATGGTCATCAATTTGTCCGATTTTATGCGTTATTCGCTCAGTTTTACCGGTGATGGCTTCAGTACCCTTAAACAAGAGCTCAATCACGTGAAGCTATACCTCGAAATTGAAAAAGTACGGTTTGGCGATCGATTAATGGTTGAGGAAACGATAGATGAATCTGCTTACGATTGGACATTGCCCCCAATGATATTGCAACCATTGATGGAAAATGCTGTTAAACATGGTATGTATGATGTTTCGGAAAAATCGCTGGTGCGGCTTGAGGCAATTGTGAACGGTGACCGACTGCAGATAGGTATTTCAAACAGTTATGACCCTGCTGCTATCTCCCATAGCGGAACAGGCACCGGGTTGCAGAATGTGATGAAACGTTTTGCCATGATCTATGGCATACATAATCTGGTGCAGGTTGAAAAGGATGAACAATCATTTAAAATACAATTAAGCATTCCCAAAAATGGATAAACTCAGGGTACTGATTATTGACGATGAGCCACCGGCACGTGAACTGCTTAAGCATTACCTGGCTTCCTATGCTGATATTGAGGTTGCAGGCGAGTGTGAAAATGGCTTCGAGGCCTTAAAGGCTATTCAGGAAATGCAACCGCATTTGATTTTTCTGGATATTCAAATGCCAAAAATCAGCGGTTTTGAGTTGCTTGAACTGTTACCAGATCCACCGCAGATTATCTTTACCACTGCTTTTGATGAATTTGCCATACGGGCTTTTGAGATGAATGCCGTAGATTATTTGTTGAAACCTTTTTCTTCAGTCCGTTTTCAACAGGCAGTTGAACGCGCCCGTTTGCGTATCGCAGAAAAATCATTGAATACAGACTCCCCGGTAGAACGCCTGAAGCATCAGTTTGATCTGTCGATTGAGGAAATTGACCGCGTCGTTGTGAGGCTGGGTTCGCGCATCATCATTATCCCCAGGGATACCATACATTATATAGAAGCTCAGGACGATTACGTGATGGTTTATTCTCCGCAAGGCAACCATCTGAAGGAGAAAACGATGAAATATTTTGAAACTCATCTGCCAGCGAAAGACTTTATCCGCATCCACCGCAGTCATATTGTACACATCAGTCAGATTGTTTCCATTGACCTTTATGGAAAGGATACGCACCTTGTTGTGCTCAAATGCGGAGCCAGATTGAAAGCAAGTGCTGAGGGTTACAAGCGGTTAAGGGAAATTCTTTAAGGGATATGATGGAAGGTCTTGTTGGTGGAATCGCCTCATTTTCGGTATTTTGATATTTTTATCAGAATTATTTTTCAAAATGTTGCACAAATCAAATAATTGTTTACTTTTGCAGCCGCATTTGAGGGGAAAGTATTGCTTACCTGACCCGAAAATGCATGATTTTTCTGAGATTTTTTAAATCCGGGAAACCTGATAAAGTAAGACAACATAGGTTTCAATCAGTACCAACTGCCATCAAAGGCAATATTTTAAAGGTATTGGTTAGTCTTTTAAGCCTTCAACGGCTAAAATTGTCCTCCCTTAGCATTTTCCCATTTCTATTTCAGAATTTCAATCCGGTTGACTGGATTATTTCACTTTCGGCATATTCTCCGATCGGAGCCATGTTGAAAAAATCTGTAAATAATTTTTGTTCAGCTTATTGTAAATAAAAAAAATGGTGTACTTTTGCAGTCCCCAAAAAACAGGGTAGCCGAGTAACAACAATTTAAATTAAAAGTACTGATATGCCTACAATTTCGCAATTGGTTCGTAAAGGACGTAACAAGTTAACCGAAAAGAGCAAATCTCCGGCTCTGGATTCTTGCCCACAGCGAAGGGGTGTTTGTGTGAGGGTTTATACAACTACGCCCAAGAAACCAAATTCAGCCATGCGTAAAGTAGCCAGGGTAAGGCTCACCAATGGTAAAGAGGTGAACGCATATATTCCAGGTGAAGGACATAACCTTCAGGAGCACTCTATTGTAATGATTCGCGGCGGCAGGGTAAAAGACCTTCCTGGCGTTAGGTATCACATCATTCGTGGTGCATTGGATACGTCCGGGGTTGATGGTAGAAATCAGCGCAGGTCAAAATACGGAACCAAGCGTCCAAAAGGCGGAAAAATTGCAGCAGCACCCGCAAAAGGTAAAGGTAAAAAATAATTTCCGCAACAGGTAACAGTCAAAGTATAAAACAATGAGGAAATCAAGACCAAAAAAGAGAATCATTCTTCCTGACCCGAAGTTCAATGATGTACTCGTTACTAAGTTCGTCAATAACCTGATGTACACCGGGAAGAAAAACCTGGCGTTTCAGATTTTTTACGATGCCATAGCTACGGTTTCTGAAAAAACCGGTGAGGATGGCCTCGAAATCTGGAAAAAAGGTTTGAACAATGTTACCCCGAATGTAGAAGTACGTAGCCGTCGTATTGGTGGCGCTACTTTTCAGATTCCTTCAGAAATCCGCCCGGGCCGCAAGAGCTCCATTGGAATGAAGAATCTGATTTTATATTCACGCAGACGCCATGAAAAAACCATGAGTCAAAAACTCGCCGGTGAAATTATGGCCGCATATAAAGAAGAAGGTGCAGCTTTCAAGAAGAAAGAAGATACCCATCGTATGGCTGACGCCAACAAGGCATTCTCGCACTTCCGTTTCTAAAATTAACCTGAACTAAAACCTAACCTGTAGAATACAAAATCTGATGTACGGCAAATTAGCACATACACGCAACATCGGCATCATGGCGCACATCGACGCGGGTAAAACCACGACGACGGAGCGGATTTTGTATTATACCGGCAATAGTTATAAGCTTGGCGAAGTGCACGAAGGTACCGCAACCATGGACTGGATGATCCAGGAACAGGAGCGGGGTATTACCATTTCTTCGGCAGTTACCACTGTTTTCTGGGATAGCCTTGGAGAACAATACAAAATTAACATTATTGATACGCCTGGCCACGTTGACTTTACCGTTGAGGTAGAGCGTTCGCTGAGGGTACTTGATGGCGCTGTAGCTCTCTTTTGTGCTGTTGGTGGCGTTGAGCCACAAAGCGAAACGGTTTGGAAACAGGCAGATAAATACAATATTCCGCGCATTTGTTTCGTAAACAAGATGGATAGGTCGGGTGCCGATTTCTTTGGCGTAATTGCCCAAATGAAAGAAAAACTTGGCGCCAATCCTGTTCCTTTACAAATTCCCATTGGTGAGGAAGATACCTTCACCGGTTTGGTTGACCTTGTTACCAACAAAGCCATCATCTGGGACAATGATTCACTCGGCGCTTTATATACCGAGAGTGATGTTCCTGCCGAAATGGTTGAAATTGTTGAAGAATATCGTCAAAAATTGATTGAAGGCGTTGCCGAAGAAGACGAGTCGCTTTTTGATAAATTTCTTGCCGATCACAATTCCATTACACCCGAAGAAATGAGGGTCGTTATCCGTAAAGCTACCATTGAGCATCGGATTACGCCAGTTTTATGTGGTGCTTCATTCAAAAATAAAGGTGTTCAAACACTGTTGGATGCCATTGTTTCATATCTACCCAATCCTGCTGAAATCGAATCCATTGTTGGGGTTAACCCAAAAACGGAACAGGAAGAAGTTCGTCATCCTGACCCAAGTGAGCCTTTTTCTGCGCTTGCCTTTAAGATTGCTACAGATCCATTTGTTGGTAAACTTGCTTTTATCAAAGTATATTCTGGTTTATTGACTTCCGGAAGTTATGTTCTGAATGCCGAAACTGGCAAAAAAGAGCGTATATCACGGATTTTCCAAATGCATGCCAACAAACAAATCCCACTTCAACAAATTGAAGCAGGAGATATTGCCGCTGTAGTTGGATTTAAAGAAGTCAGGACCGGTGATACATTGTGCGATGAAAAGCATCCTATTATGCTTGAAAACATCGTGTTCCCTGAGCCTGTGATTAGTATTGCCGTTGAGCCCAAAACCCAGGATGATGTTGATAAACTTGACAATGCACTGAATAAACTTGCCGAGGAAGATCCAACATTCAACGTCAGGGTAGATTCTGAAACCGGCCAAACCATCATCAGTGGTATGGGCGAATTGCACTTAGACATTATCACCGACAGGCTAAAGCGCGAATTCAAAGTTGAAATCAGCAAAGGTAATCCGCAGGTAGCATACAAAGAGGCATTTACAAGTACGGTTAAGCATCGCGAAGTTTACAAGAAACAAACCGGTGGCCGTGGACGTTTTGCCGACATAGAGTTTGAAATGGGTCCTGCCGAAGATGGCTTCAGGGGCTTACAGTTTATCAATGAAGTGAAGGGTGGAAACATCCCCAAAGAATATATCCCTGCCATTGAAAAGGGATTCCGCATAGCCATGCAAAATGGTATCCTTGCTGGATTTTCACTTGAAAGTTTGAAAATCAAATTACTTGATGGATCTTACCACAATGTGGATTCTGATTCACTGGCTTTTGAAATTTGTGCCAAAGTAGCATTTAGGGAAGCTGCAAAGCTTGGCCGCAATGCATTGCTTGAACCTGTCATGAAGCTTGAAGTAAACTGCCCGGATGAATACGTTGGCGACATAAGCAGTGATTTGAACAAGCGCCGTGCAACTGTAGAAGGTCTCGAGTCGCGTAACCGTTACCAGGTGGTAAAGGCACGTGTACCTATGGCAGAAATGTTTGGTTATGTTACAACATTGCGTACCATTACCTCTGGCCGTGGAAGTTCAAGTCTTGAGTTTTCGCATTACGCCGAATTGCCGGCATCGCTTACCGACGATGTCATAATGAAATTGAAAGGTTATCTTGTTAAATAAACAAAGCATTAACACTAATAAACCCAATTAACGTGAGCCAAAGGATCAGAATTAAACTGAAATCGTACGATCACAATCTGGTTGATAAATCAGCCGAAAAGATCGTTAAGACCGTAAAATCTACCGGTGCAGTTGTTAACGGCCCCATACCCTTACCAACCAACAAGAAAATTTTCACCGTGTTGAGGTCAACCTTTGTCAATAAGAAATCGAGGGAGCAATTTGAACTTAGTTCATACAAACGTCTTCTTGATATCTACAGTACCACAAGCAAGACAATTGATGCACTCATGAAACTTGAGTTGCCCAGTGGTGTTGAAGTTGAAATTAAAGTCTAAGTTGGAATTCCAAACAGACGTTTTAAACTTCGAAGGAAAGAATCATTAAAATTAAAATGATACTGCAATGTCAGGAATTATAGGAAAAAAAATCGGGATGACCAGCATATTCGACGCCAATGGCAAGAATATACCGTGTACGGTAATTGAAGCCGGTCCATGCTATGTTACCCAGATCAAAACCAAAGAGAGTGACGGATACGAAGCCATTCAACTTTCTTTTGATGAGAAAAAGGAAAAGCACACCACCAAAGCTGAAATTGGACATTTCGCCAAGGCAGGTATTACGCCCAAACGCAAAGTGGTGGAATTTACCCGTTTTGAGGTAGGACACCAAAAGAAATTTGGTGATCAGGTACTTGTTGATGTATTTATGGAAGGCGAATATGTTGACGTTGTTGGCACCACCAAAGGAAAAGGTTTCCAGGGTGTTGTTAAGCGCCACGGATTTGCAGGTGTAGGTGGAGCAACCCACGGTCAGCACAACAGGCTGCGTGCACCAGGATCATTAGGAGCATCTTCATGGCCATCAAGGGTTTTCAAGGGTATCCGCATGGCGGGACAAATGGGAAACCAACGTAGAAAAGCCATCAACCTTGAGATCGTGAAAATCGTTAAGGATAAAAATCTTTTAATCGTTAAAGGTTCGGTTCCCGGATCAAACGGATCATATGTAATTCTTGAAAGATGGAGCTAACAGTTTATAACATTAAAGGGGAGAAAACCAGCAGGACAATATCCCTCAATGACTCGGTATTTGGAATCGACCCCAATGACCACGCTATTTACCTCGATACCAAACAGTATCTTGCCAATCAGCGTCAGGGGACTCATAGCTCAAAAGAGAAATCGACGATTTCAGGAAGTACCCGTAAATTAAAGAAACAAAAAGGTACTGGCGGAGCTCGTGCCGGAAGTATCAAGTCGCCGCTGTTGCGCGGTGGTGCCAGGGTTTTTGGACCTCAACCCCGCGACTATAGCTTCAAACTTAACAAAAAGCTCAAACAACTTGCTCGTTTGTCAGCCTTAAGTTACAAAGCTAAGGAGAACAACATTATGGTAATTGAAGATTTCAATTTCGAGAAGCCAAAGACAAGTCTGTTTGTTGAGATGCTTGAAAAATTGCAACTTTCAGAAAAAAAGACACTTATGGTGTTGAGCGAAAGCAATAATTCCCTATATTTGTCCTCCCGAAATCTGAGGCGCGCCAAAGTCGTAAGAGCTTGCGATTTAAACACTTACGAAATACTGAGGGCCAATAACCTGATCATTCTCGAGAGTTCAGTTTCCGAAATTGAGAAGACGTTTGAGAATTAACAATCACGCTTAGAGCGCTGAGATTAAGAACCATTAACAAAAAAAACGATGGGTATCATAATAAAGCCGGTAGTTACGGAAAAAATGACAGCCTTAGGCGAAAAGCTTAAACGCTTCGGGTTTATCGTTAAAAAAGACGCCAACAAGCTTCAGATCAAGAAGGCTGTGGAAGACATTTACGGTGTTGAAGTTACCGAGGTGAACACGATGAATTATGCCGGGAAAAACAAATCAAGGTTTACCAAAACCGGGATGGTTAAAGGAAGGGCAAATTCTTACAAAAAGGCTATTATAACATTAGCTGAGGGTGAAACAATTGATTTTTATAGCAATATATAAAGATAATGGCTTTAAAAAAATTCAAACCGACCACATCAAGTCAGCGCTTCAAAGTTGTAAGTGCGCTGGATGACATAACTGCAAAAAGCCCTGAAAAGAGCTTATTGCAGCCGATGAAGAACTCTGGAGGCCGCAACAATACCGGTAAAATGACCATAAGGTCTATTGGTGGGGGTCACAAGCAGAAATACCGTTTGATTGATTTCAAAAGGGATAAGGAAAATATTCCTGCCACGGTAAAATCCATTGAATACGATCCGAATCGTACAGCACGTATCGCTTTGCTTTACTATGCTGATGGCGAGAAGCGGTACATCGTAGCTCCAAACGGATTGAAAGTTGACCAGGAAGTGATTTGCGGAAAAGGTGCTCAACCTGAAATTGGAAACACCCTTTACCTGAGTGAAATTCCTTTCGGAACGGTGATTCACAACATCGAACTTCGTCCCGGACAGGGTGCCAAAATGGCCCGCAGTGCCGGATCATCCGCACAGTTGATGTCGCGTGATGGTAAGTTTGCTGTCATAAAGCTTCCTTCAGGTGAAACACGTATGATTTTGCAGACCTGCAAAGCCACCATTGGTGCGGTTTCAAATACCGAGCACAATCTGGAGGTATCAGGGAAAGCTGGTCGTACCCGCTGGATGGGCCGCAGACCAAGGGTTCGTGCTGTTGTTATGAATCCTGTGGATCACCCAATGGGTGGTGGTGAAGGCCGTTCAACCGGAGGTCACCCACGTTCACGCAAGGGCTTACCAGCAAAAGGCTACAAAACCCGTTATCCGAAGAAAGCTTCGAATAAGTACATTATTGAAAGAAGGAAGAAGTAATTGACCCTAAAACAGCATAAAAAATGAGCCGTTCGCTTAAAAAAGGTCCTTATATCGAGTACAAACTGGAGAAAAAAGTACTGGATGCCATCAGCACCAACAAAAAGGTTGTTATTAAAACCTGGTCGCGTGCTTCAATGATATCACCCGACTTTGTGGGCCAGACAATTGCTGTCCACAACGGGAACAAATTCATTCCGGTTTATGTAACTGAGAATATGGTAGGACACAAGCTAGGAGAGTTTGCACCTACACGTATCTTCAGGGGACACGCAGGAAGTAAAGATAAAGGTAAAAAATAAATAAGGTTTTAACAATGGGATCACGAAAACATAACAAAGCTGAGCTGGTTAAGGAAGCCAAAAAGAGCACGTCTTTTGCCATGCTCAGAAATTGTCCTACATCGCCCAGGAAAATGCGCCTGATGGCGGATATGGTTCGGGGAATGAAAGTGGAACATGCACTACACGTTCTTAAGCATTCTCCACAGGATGCGAGCGAAAGGTTGCGCAAGCTGCTCTTATCTGCCCTTGCCAACTGGCAAGCCAAGAATGAAGGCGTTCGCATTGAAGATACCAGCCTGTATATCAAAGAGGTTGGTGTTGATGGAGGCCGTCAGTTAAAGCGCATCCGTACAGCCCCTCAGGGACGTGCACACCGGATCCGCAAACGTTCAAATCATGTTACGTTGTTGATTGATAACAGGATAACCGAATAATAATACAAAATCTGCAAAGCAGGCTTTAACAACCAATTAATCATTTGTTGAATGGGACAAAAGACAAATCCAATAGGTATGAGGTTAGGCATCATTAAAGGTTGGGATTCCAACTGGTATGGTGGCAAGAAGTTTGAACATAAACTTATTGAAGACGATCAGATTCGTAAATATTTGAATGCCCGTTTATCTAAAGCTGGTGTATCAAAAATCGTTATTGAGCGTACACTCAAACTGGTTACCGTTACTATACATACTGCCCGTCCGGGTATCATAATTGGTAAAGGTGGTCAGGAAGTTGACAAGCTCAAGGAAGAGTTGAAAAAGATCACCAAGAAGGAGATTCAGATCAACATTTCCGAGATCAAGCGCCCTGAGATGGATGCTGTGATTGTGGCCAATGCCATTGCCCGTCAGATTGAAGGCAGGATATCCTATCGTCGCGCCATTAAGACGGCTATTGCCTCGACAATGCGTATAGGAGCAGAAGGTATTAAAGTTCTTATTTCAGGTCGTTTGGCCGGTGCTGAGATGGCTCGTCGTGAGATGATTAAAGAAGGCCGTACACCATTACATACCCTTCGTGCCGACATTGACTATGCCATTGCCGAAGCACATACCACCTACGGAAGAATAGGTATTAAAGTATGGATTTGCAAAGGTGAGATTTACGGTAAACCTGACCTTACACCATCATCTGAAAGCGTTGCAGCAGGTAATCCACGCGAAAAGTCTATGCCTCAGCGTCCCGGTGGGGGCAGGCCTCCAAGGAGAGATGGACCCCGCAATCGTGGTGGTAAGAAATAATTTGTTGAATTAACGAGTAAGAAAACACGTTCAATACCTGATAATAATGTTACAGCCAAAGAAAACTAAATACAGGAAAATGCAGAAAGGCAAAATGAAAGGCAACACCAAGCGTGGTGCAGATCTTTCATTTGGTTCCTTTGGCATCAAAACCCTGGAAGAAGCGTGGATCACCGGGAGACAGATAGAAGCAGCCCGTCAGGCAATCAGCCGTTTTATGAAGCGTGAAGGTCAGATATGGATTCGCATATTTCCCGATAAACCGATAACCAAAAAGCCTGCAGAGGTTCGTATGGGTAAAGGTAAAGGTGCTCCCGAATTGTTTGTGGCCCGCATCAGCCCAGGCCGTCTGCTTTTTGAAGCTGAAGGTGTTCCCATGGAAGTGGCCAAAGAGGCACTTCGCTTAGGCGCCCAGAAATTGCCTGTGGCCACCAAGTTTGTGGTAAGAAGAGATTACGTTGAAGAATCAATATAACACACGATGAAACAAGAAGTCATTAGAGAGCTTTCAACAGCCGAGATTAATGAAAGGCTCGAGGAAGAGCGCAAACAGCTTATCAAGCTCAAGCTTAACCATGCTGTTTCACCTCTCGAGAACCCCAATAAAATAAAAAGTTACCGCAGGACCATCGCCCGCATGCTCACCGAATTGCACAATCGCAAATCAAATGAGGCAACTGCGGCTCAGGGTACGGCTACCGTTAACAACAAATAATCGGAAAAGCAATGGAAATGGAAACCAGAAATCTGAGAAAAGAAAGAGTTGGGGTTGTTGTAAGCAACAAAATGGAGAAATCTATCGTCGTTCAGGTTGAACGTCGTGAGAAGCACCCCAAATACGGAAAGTTTGTAAAGAAAACCTCCAAGTTTTCGGCCCACGACGAAAAAAACGAATGTGCCATCGGTGATACCGTGCTCATTGCTGAAACCCGTCCGTTGAGCAAGAATAAATGCTGGAGATTAGTTGAAATTATTGAAAAGGCCAAGTAATTATGATACAACAGGAATCAAGACTTGCAGTAGCCGACAACAGTGGTGCCAAAGAGGTTCTTTGCATCCGTGTGCTGGGTGGTACCCGTAAACGCTATGCCTCTATTGGCGATAAAATTGTTGTTACCGTTAAAAATGCCATTCCATCTGGAAACATTAAAAAAGGTACCGTAGCAAAAGCCGTGGTAGTGCGCACCAAAAAAGAAATTCGTCGCAACGATGGATCATACATCAGGTTTGACGATAATGCAGTTGTATTGCTCAATAACGCCGGTGAAATGTCAGGAACCCGTATTTTCGGTCCTGTAGCCAGGGAGTTACGCGAAAAGCAATACATGAAGATTGTTTCATTGGCACCCGAGGTGCTTTAAAGTGACCGCATAATATGAGCACAAAACTGAGCATAAAAAAAGGCGATACTGTGAAGGTAATAGCCGGTGACTCAAAAGGGAAGCAGGGAAAAGTCCTTGAGGTGGATGTTGAAAAACTGAAAGCCATTGTTGAGGGCGTTAACCTGATTTCAAAGCATACCAAACCCAATGCTAAAAATGCACAGGGTGGTATTGAGAAAAAAGAGGCAGGTATCCATGTTTCCAACCTGTTGGTTGTTGACAATACCGGCAAGCCTACCCGCGTTGGCCGTAAGGTTGATGCCAAAACCAATAAATCAGTCCGTTATTCTAAAAAGTCGGGGGAGGTAATTAAATAATGAACTATACACCACGCTTAAGAGATAAATACAGGGCAGAGGTAATCCCGGCCCTTACTGAAAAGTTTCAGTATAAAACTGTGATGCAAGTGCCTCGCTTGCTTAAAATAAGCATCAACCAGGGACTTGGCTCAGCGATTGCGGACAAAAAACTGATTGAGGCAGGCATCACTGAGCTTTCATCCCTTTCGGGCCAGAAAGCGGTTGCTACCAAGTCGAAGAAAGACATTTCAAACTTTAAACTCCGCAAAGGCATGCCTATCGGAGTGCGGGTTACCCTTCGTGGCGACCGTATGTATGAATTCCTCGATCGTTTGGTTTCAGTAGCTATACCTCGTATCAGGGACTTTCGCGGAATCAATGAAAAAGGATTTGATGGCCGGGGCAACTATACCCTCGGAGTAACCGAGCAAATCATTTTCCCTGAGATTCTCATCGATAAAGTTGCAAAGATGAATGGCATGGACATTACCTTTGTAACTACCGCGCGCACCGACAATGAGTGCCTGGCGCTTTTAAAAGAATTTGGTTTACCGTTCAAAAATCAGAAATAAGTTATGGCAAAGGAATCAATGAAAGCACGGGAGCGCAAAAGAGAGCGTCTTGTTGCAAAGTATGCAGCCAAACGCGCTGAACTTAAAGAAGCCGGTGATTTTATCGGGCTTCAAAAGCTGCCAAAGAATGCTTCGCCTGTGCGCTTGCACAATCGGTGTAAACTTACGGGCCGCCCTAAAGGCTACATGCGTCAGTTTGGAGTTTCGCGTATAAATTTCCGATTCATGGCCCTCAACGGTCTGATCCCGGGCGTGAAGAAAGCCAGCTGGTAAATTAAATCAATTGAAAAAACGAAATACCCAAGGATAAAATGGTAACAGATCCTATTGCAGATTATCTGACCCGTGTGCGCAACGCCGTTATGGCTAACCACAGGATTGTGGAAATTCCTACTTCCAACATGAAGAAGGGAATCACCAAAATCTTGTTTGAGAAGGGGTACATACTGAATTACAAATTCGAGGATGAAAGTTTGCCTGGAATCATAAAAATCGCGTTGAAATATCACCCGGTTTCAAAAATTTCGGCCATCTCAAAACTCGATAGAATAAGCAAGCCCGGTCTTCGTCGCTACGTTGGTGCTGATGAACTTCCGAGGGTGTTAAACGGCCTGGGAATTGCCATCTTGTCCACCAACAGAGGACTGATGACAGACAAGGAAGCCCGTACCCTGCAAATTGGCGGTGAAGTTTTGTGTTACATTAGCTAATTGAGAGGAGAATTATAATGTCAAGAATTGGAAAAATGCCTATAGTCGTTCCTGCCGGTGTAAAAATCACCGTGTCTGAGGACAATCTGGTTACTGTTGAAGGTACATTGGGTAAACTTGTACAAGACGTTTCACCATTACTTACGGTAACGGTTGAAGGTGACCATTTAGTGGTCGGTCGTGTTGACGAAACCCAGGAAGCCCGATCAAAACATGGTCTTTACAGATCGCTACTTGCCAACATGGTAAAAGGGGTTTCTGAAGGGTTCACCATAGTACAGGAGTTGGTAGGTGTGGGTTACAAAGCTTCAGCAGTCGGCAATTTGCTTGAACTGGCGCTGGGATATTCACACAATATTTTCTTTGAAATGCCAGCCGAAGTCAGTGTAGTTACTGTAACCGAAAGGGGAAAGAATCCTACCATTACGTTGAAATCGCATGATCGCCAGCTTTTGGGACAAGTTGCCGCCAAAGTTCGTTCATTGCGCAAACCCGAACCATACAAAGGAAAAGGTATCAGGTTCATGGGTGAGATTGTGAAGAAGAAAGCAGGTAAGTCTGCATCTGATAAATAAAAATTGTTTAAAATAAACCTTTTCGGACAACCGAAATAAATTCCTCAGATAAGGATGGCTATCAAAAACAAAAAAGAATACAGAAGACACAGGATTAAACTTAGAGTACGGAAGTTGATTTCCGGTACTGCTGAGCAACCAAGGTTGACTGTATTCAGGAGCAACAAACAGATATATGCCCAGGTCATTGATGATCTTGCAGGCAAGACCCTTGTTTCTGCGTCATCACGTGTTCCCGAAGTTGGAACAGCAATGGCCAAAATCGAGCAGGCAAAAGAAGTTGGTAAACTCATTGCGCAGCGGGCCATTGACGCTGGTATCGAAACTGTAGTTTTCGATCGTAACGGTTACCTTTACCATGGTAGAATCAAATCCCTGGCTGAAGCAGCAAGGGAAGGAGGCCTTAAATTTTAATGGATATGACAAACGCAAACGTAAAAAGAGTTAAATCCAGCGAGATAGAATTCAAAGACAGGCTGGTAAGTATCCAAAGGGTTACCAAAGTAACCAAAGGAGGCCGTACCTTTAGTTTCTCAGCCATTGTTGTGGTTGGAAATGAAAATGGTGTAGTTGGTTATGGACTGGGAAAAGCCAAAGAAGTTACCGCAGCCATTGCTAAAGGTGTGGACGATGCAAAGAAGAACCTGGTAAAAGTACCGGTTCGTAAAGGTACCATCCCTCACGAACAGCTTGGTAAATATGGCGGAGCCCTTGTATTCCTGAAACCGGCTTCTACCGGGACGGGTGTAATTGCAGGTGGTGCTATGCGTGCTGTACTTGAGAGTGTAGGCGTTACCGACGTACTTGCAAAATCAAAAGGTTCATCCAACCCGCACAGTGTAGTTAAAGCAACCATAGATGCCCTTGTAAAAATGCGCGATGCATATACTGTGGCACAATTGCGTGGAATCGACCTGAATCAAGTTTTTAACGGTTAATGACCCTGAAGCGTATGAAAAAATTAAAAGTTACCCAGATAAAGAGTGGCATCAAACAACCGGAGCGTCAGAAGCGTACCCTTGTTGCCTTAGGCATCAAACGTATGAACAGGCCTATCGAAGTGATTGCTAACCCTCAGATTGAAGGTATGCTCGCAAAGGTTCACCACCTCGTGAAAGTTGAAGAAATCTAAACGTACACAACACAAATTGTAAAGATATTATGGATTTAAGTAATCTTAAGCCAGCAGAAGGTTCTACGAAGAACAACAAGCGAATTGGCCGTGGCCAGGGAACAGGACGAGGGGGCACATCAACCCGTGGCCATAAAGGCGCAAAATCCCGCTCAGGTTACAAACGGAAACTTGGCTTTGAGGGCGGTCAGATGCCCCTGTACAGGCGTGTTCCGAAATACGGCTTCCGCAATATTAACCGGGTTGAATACCGTAGCATTAACATTGACATCATTCAACAACTGGCTTCGGTTCTTAATGTTGAAACGATTGATGTGGAATTGCTTATCGGACACGGTTATATTTCGAAGAACGATAAAGTGAAAATTCTTGGTCGTGGCGAATTAACTGCTAAAGTAGATGTTAAAGCTCATGCTTTCTCTGCTTCTGCTGTAAAAGCTATTGAATCGACTGGTGGTCAGGCTATTAAACTTTAAATAATAGATGAAACGTTTCATACAGACTATAAGGAACATCTATAAGATCGAGGATCTTCGCAAGCGCATTGGTTATACCATTGGTATCGTTTTGCTTTACAGATTAGGATCTTATGTTGTTCTGCCCGGGGTTGATCCCAACCAACTGTCCGCATTGCACAATCAAACCAGTGGTGGATTGCTTGGTCTTCTAAATATGTTTTCAGGAGGTGCGTTCTCCAATGCTTCGATTTTTGCATTGGGAATTATGCCTTATATTTCTGCTTCTATCGTTGTACAGCTTTTGGGAATGGCGATTCCTTATTTTCAGAAGCTGCAAAAGGAAGGTGAAAGCGGACGGAAGAAGATCAATCAGATTACCCGCTACCTGACCGTATTGATTACTGGTTTTCAGGCTCCCGGATACATCGCAAACCTTATCTCCCAATTACCTGCCGAAGCGATCACACCTTTTGATCCTTCCATCACCTCACCTACCACCTTTTTCTGGGTGTCGTCAGTTATCATCCTGATTTCTGGTACCCTATTTGTAATGTGGCTTGGCGAAAAGATTACGGATAAAGGTATTGGTAATGGTATTTCACTTATCATTATGATTGGTATTATTGCCAGGTTGCCCTTTGCACTCTTCGGTGAACTTGTTTCACGTATGGAGCAGAAAGGCGGTGGTTTGGTAATATTTATTGTGGAACTTGCTGTGCTTATTGCCGTTATCCTTATCAGTATTTTGCTGGTTCAGGGTACCCGGAGGATTCCGGTTCAGTACGCCAAGCGTATTGTTGGAAACAAACAATATGGTGGTGTTCGTCAATATATCCCGCTTAAGGTAAATGCGGCCGGAGTAATGCCTATCATTTTTGCCCAGGCTATTATGTTCCTGCCACTTACCCTTGCCGGTTTTGCTGAATCAGAAACTTTATCGGGATTTGCTGCCGCATTTACCAACGTTCATGGTTTTTGGTACAATTTCGTGTTTGCCATTATGATTATCCTCTTTACCTATTTTTATACGGCCATTACCATCAACCCGAATCAAATGGCAGAGGATATGAAGAAAAATAATGGTTTTATTCCTGGTGTTAAACCCGGGAAGAAAACAGCCGAGTTCATTGATCAGATTATGTCGCGTATTACGCTTCCCGGATCTTTCTTCCTGGCATTTGTGGCCATTATGCCTGCCATCGTTTCTTTGATGGGTGTAACGGGTCAATTCTCGAATTTTTTCGGAGGCACTTCATTGCTTATACTTGTGGGTGTTGTTCTGGATACTTTGCAACAAATTGAAAGCCATCTTTTGATGAGGCATTACGACGGACTTACAAAATCGGGACGTATTAAAGGACGCTCATCTATAAATATGGGCTAATAAAAATTCTGACCGAACAGGGTACTGACGGAATGATACATTATAAGACGGAAGAAGAGATTGAATTATTGCGGATAAGTTCTTTACTTGTTGGTAAAACCCTTGCTGAAGTAGCAAAGCACATTAAACCCGGGGTAACTACCCTCGAACTTGACAAGATTGCTGAAACATTTATCAGAGATCATAAGGCAGTTCCGGGATTTAAAGGTTACGGAGGATTTCCGGGGACCTTATGTGTTTCGGTGAATGATGTTGTGGTTCATGGAATTCCAGGGAATCAGGTGCTCAAGGACGGCGATCTTGTATCGGTGGACTGTGGTGTAATCCTGAATGGATTTTACGGAGACTCGGCATATTCCTTTGCTGTTGGCGAAGTGAGCGAAGAGGTGCGGCTATTGATGGAAAGAACTAAAGAATCTTTGTATCTTGGCATTCAGGCAGCTCAGGCAGGAAAACGAACGGGAGACATCGGTTACGAGATTCAAACCTTTGTTGAAAGTTTCGGTTATTCTGTTGTTCGCGATCTTGTAGGCCATGGACTAGGACGGCATCTTCACGAAAAGCCTGAAGTTCCAAACTTTGGCCGAAGGGGAGTGGGCACCATGCTACAACCCGGATTGGTTATTTGTATAGAACCTATGATCAACTTAGGCAGAAGGCAAGTGAACCAGGACAGGGACGGCTGGACCATAAGAACGGCTGACCGTTCACCAAGTGCGCATTTTGAGCACGCGATTGCAATAAAAGAAGGAAAGACCGAAATTCTTTCCTCTTTTGAAGAGATTGAAAAAGTACTTGAATCAAAAAACTAATTTTAAAATAAATGGCAAAACAGATTTCGATAGAACAAGACGGAACAGTAACCGAATCACTCGGCAACGCTATGTTTCGTGTTGAGCTGGAGAATGGACATATCATCACTGCCCATATTTCAGGTAAGATGAGAATGCACTACATCAAAATTTTGCCCGGTGATAAGGTGAAGCTTGAAATGTCGCCATATGACCTCACAAAGGGAAGAATAATTTTCAGATACAAATAAAAAACCATCTTGTAAAATGAAAGTAAGAGCATCTGTCAAGAAGCGAACACCTGACTGTAAGATTGTCAGAAGAAAAGGGAGGTTGTACATCATCAACAAAAAGAACCCTAAGTTCAAACAAAGACAAGGATAACCGAGTTTAACAAACAACAAAACAATATATGGCACGTATTGCTGGTATTGATATACCTAAAAACAAAAGAGGCGAGATAGGACTGACCTATATCTACGGAATAGGACGGAGTACAGCCCAGAAGATTTTGCAGACCGCCGGTGTGGACTTTAACAAGAAAGTTCAGGATTGGGACGATGATGAGCAGAATGCGATTCGTACTATCATTGGCGATCAGTTTAAAGTGGAAGGCGCCTTGCGTTCGGAAGTTCAGACCAACATTAAGCGATTGATGGACATTGGCTGTTACCGTGGTGTAAGGCATCGTTTGGGCTTGCCGTTGCGCGGTCAAAGCACCAAAAACAATGCCCGTACCCGGAAGGGAAGGAAGAAAACTGTTGCCAACAAGAAGAAAGCAGCAAAAGGCTAAAAACTGGCCTGGCAGCATAGCTGCATAAATTTAACTAAAGAATTTGTCGAAAAAAAATTGTTATGGCAAAAACTGCTAAAACATCAAAGAAAAAGGTCGTTAAAGTTGATCCGATTGGACGCGCTTACGTAACCGCATCGTTCAACAATATCATCATTTCGCTTACCAACAATTCCGGTCAGGTAATCAGTTGGGCATCGGCAGGCAAAATGGGCTTTAGGGGTTCTAAAAAGAACACACCCTATGCTGCTCAGATGGCCGCTACCGAATGTTCAAAAGTCGCCTTTGACATGGGATTGCGTAAAGTGAAAGTGTTTGTTAAAGGTCCTGGTTCGGGACGTGAATCAGCCATCAGGACCATTCATGCCGCCGGCATAGAAGTTATGGAAATCATGGATGTTACGCCACTTCCGCACAATGGCTGTCGCCCTCCCAAAAGACGTAGGGTATAATTTCCGGTTTTCTTACAAGATGGTGATTAAAATCCGGTGCAAACTGCAAACTAAATTGACAATAAAATAACACGTAATTATGGCCAGGTACATAGGTCCAAAAACCAAAATTGCACGCAAATTCAAGGATCCGATTTACGGTCCGGATAAGTACTTCGAGAAAAAGAACTACGCTCCCGGAATGCACGGTAACTCGAAAAGGCGTAAAAAACTTTCAGAATACGGTATTCAGCTTAACGAAAAGCAGAAAGCCAAATATACCTACGGTATTCTAGAAAAACAGTTTAAGAATGTTTTTCGCAAAGCAGCCCGCAAAAGCGGTGTTACCGGAGCGCTGTTGCTTCAATTAATTGAAGCACGGCTGGATAATGTTGTTTACCGCCTGGGAATTGCCCCTTCAAGAAGTGCAGCTCGTCAATTGGTTTCCCACCGCCATATTATGGTGAACGGTTCATTAGTGAACGTTCCTTCATATGAGTTAAAAGTAGGTGATGTTGTTTCTGTTCGGGAAAAATCAAAATCCCTCGAAGTTATCCAGGATTCCTTGGCTTCAAAAAGAAATACCTATCCATGGTTGGAATGGGACAGCACATCAATGTCAGGAAAATTTACTACTCTGCCTTCACGTGAGGATATCCCTGAGAATATCAAGGAACAGCTTATCGTAGAGTTGTACTCTAAATAAGTTTTTTGCATTTTTTTATTCATAACACAAGAGGAAGAATATATGGCAATATTAGCATTTCAAAAGCCTGAAAAGGTGATCATGATCGAAGCTGATGATTCAAAAGGCATATTTGAATTCAGGCCTCTTGAACCAGGTTTCGGCATTACTATCGGCAATGCACTCAGAAGAATTTTGTTGTCCTCATTAGAAGGTTTTGCAATTACTTCTGTTAAGATTGAAGGTGTTGATATGGAGTTCTCTTCAATAAAAGGTGTTGTTGAGGATGTTACCGATATCGTTCTTAATCTTAAGAAAATAAGGTTCAAAAGGTTACTCGATAGTGATACTACTGAGAAGGTCAGACTGGTTATTACTGGTCAGGATGTTTTCCATGCCGGTGATATAAACAAGCATTTATCTGTTTTTCAGGTGTTAAACCCTGAAGTGGAAATCTGCCACATGGAACCTTCAGTTAAACTCATCATCGAATTAAACATCGATAAAGGCCGTGGATATGTTCCCGCTGAGGAAAACAAGCAACTCAATGCCCCACTCGGGACCATTGCAATTGACTCTATTCACACGCCGGTAAAAAACGTTAAATTTACCATTGAGAACTTTCGCGTTGAACAAAAAACCGACTACGAAAAACTCATATTGGAAATAAGTACCGATGGGTCGATCAATCCTAAAGATGCCCTCAAGGAATCGGCAAGGATTCTGATCCATCACTTCATGCTGTTCTCTGACGAAAAAATTACCATTGATACGGAAGAAAAAGCGGTAACTGAAGAATTTGATGAAACATCGCTGCACATCAGGCAATTGCTGAAGACCAAGCTGGTTGATATGGATTTGTCAGTCAGGGCTTTAAACTGCCTCAAGGCTGCCGATGTGGAAACCCTTGGAGAACTTGTTTCATACAACAAGAATGACCTCTTAAAATTCCGCAACTTTGGCAAGAAATCGCTTACCGAGCTTGAAGAGCTTGTTAAGTCGAAAAACCTGGAGTTCGGGATGAATATTGCAAAATATAAACTTGATAAGGATTAATTGAAATGAGACACGGAAAGAAAGTCAATCACCTTGGAAGGACAAGCGCCCACCGTAAAGCTATGTTGTCGAACATGGCCTCGTCGCTTATTCTCCATAAACGGATCAATACTACCCTGGCCAAAGCCAAGGCACTGAGAGGATATGTTGAACCACTCATTACCCGCTCAAAAGACGATTCAACACACTCACGCCGTATGGTTTTCAGTTATTTGCAAAACAAAGAAGCTGTTATAACCCTTTTCCGTGAGGTTTCTGTAAAAGTTGCCAGTCGCCCTGGTGGATATACCCGGATTCTGAAAACCGGAAATCGTTTGGGAGATAATGCTGAAATGTGCATGATGGAGTTGGTGGACTTCAACGAAAATTTGCTCGCAGCCAAAGAAGCACCCAAAGCTAAAACAACCCGCAGAAGTCGCACTACTAAACCTAAAGCCGATGTGGCCGCTGCAAAGCCCATTGAAGCTATCGTTGAAACAAAGCCAGTGGCCGAGGTTCCTGAAGAGCCCGCTGACGATTCAGCAGAAACAAAAGATTAGTGCATTTTGAATAGTCAGGATGAGGGTAAAGTGGTTTCACTTTGTCCTCATTTTGTTTGTCTGGAAATTTCGATACGCGTTTCTTCTACGCAATTAACGGATTTAAGTTAACCCAACAATAATTAAAACTTTAAGACATGAGTACAATAGCCAACATTTTTGCACGTCAGATTCTGGATTCACGTGGCAATCCTACCATTGAAGTTGATGTTTACACGACCAATGGTATTATGGGACGTGCGGCTGTTCCTTCGGGAGCCTCCACAGGTGTTCATGAAGCCGTTGAGCTTCGTGATGATGATAAAAACGTTTATATGGGCAAAGGTGTGCTCAAAGCTGTTCATAATGTTAACAAAGTAATTGCTGAAGAACTTAAAGGGTACTTTGTTGCGGAACAGAACGAAATTGACCACCGTATGATTGAATTGGACGGAACGCCAAACAAAGCGAACCTTGGTGCAAATGCAATCCTTGGTGTTTCGCTGGCGGTTGCCAATGCTGCTGCCCAGGAGTCAAACCAATTTTTGTTCAGGTACGTGGGTGGTGTAAACGCCAATACCCTTCCTATTCCTATGATGAATATTATCAATGGTGGTTCACATGCCGATAATGCCATCGATTTCCAGGAGTTTATGATCATGCCGGTGGGTGCGCCCAACTTTTCGGAAGCCCTGCGCATGGGTGCCGAGGTTTTTCATAACCTGAAATCAGTTTTAAAGAAGGCTGGTTATTCAACCAACGTAGGTGATGAAGGTGGTTTTGCACCAAACCTTAAATCAAACGAGGAAGCCATTACCGTTATTCTTCAGGCTATTGAAAAAGCCGGATACAAACCTGGTGTTGATATTTTCATTTCACTTGATCCCGCTTCATCTGAATACTGGATTGAGGACGAAAAAGTTTATCACCTGAAAAAATCTACCGGTGATAAATTGACTTCTGCTCAAATGGTTGATTACTGGAAAACCTGGGTGGACAAATATCCCATCATTTCTATTGAAGATGGTATGGCCGAAGACGATTGGGATGGATGGAAAATGATGACCGATTCCGTGGGTAAAAAAATCCAGTTGGTTGGAGACGATTTGTTTGTTACCAATTCAAAACGTCTGCAAATGGGTATCGATAAAAAAGTAGCCAACTCAATATTGGTTAAAGTGAACCAGATTGGTACCCTTACCGAAACCATTGATGCGGTGAACCTTGCCTATCGTAATGGTTACACTGCAGTGATGAGCCACCGCTCCGGCGAAACGGAAGATACTACCATCGCTGACCTGGCTGTTGCACTGAACACTGGTTTGATTAAAACTGGCTCTGCCAGTCGCACCGATCGGATAGCCAAATACAATCAGTTGCTTCGTATTGAAGAAATTCTTGGAACTTCAGCCCGCTACTTAGGTAAAGACTTCAAGTACGCAAAATAATTTCCTGTTTTTATTAGAAAGTCCCCGATGCTGCAAAGTGCCGGGGATTTTTCTTTTGTACCTATTTTTTTTGCTTATTGTAATTGCAAAAATTTATCATGGTGCTGGTTTAGGGCTTCAAAGAATCGTTTGAGAATAAACATATATAGATACATGCATATAATTCAATTTATTTTCTTACTTTTACCGAAAATAAACCCCTAAACCCTTATTACTTATGTTACATATAAGCTGCAAAATAAAATCTCTGTTTTTGATTTTTCTGGCATTGTCTTTTTCTCCATTTGTTTTTTCTCAAACAGCCACAAGCACCGATGGCATGGTGACTTTCTCGGTTCGCACCGTTACCAGTAATGGTACTTATTCACCTAAGAATGTGCTGGCTATCTGGGTTAAAGATGTGCAGGGCAATTTTGTAATATCACGTAAAGTAATGGCTGCAAACCGAAAAATGCATTTGGTACAATGGGTAGCTTCTTCGGGTAATAATGTTGTGAACGCCGTTACCGGTGCAACTTTATCAAGTCATCAGTTGCATACCATTAACTGGGATTGCCGTGATCAGCAAGGAAATCTTGTGCCTGATGGCGATTATGAAATTTTTGTGGAGTTTACCGAACGCAACTCAGCCAATGGCGGTGCTGCGGGACCCTCAACCAAAGTATTGTTTACTAAGGGATCACAGGTTGTTACCCTTGCCCCAGCCGATCAAACCAATTTTAAGGACATTCAGTTAAATTATACCCCGTTAAATGTTGGTATTGAAGAATTTGCCGCACAAAGCATCCGTTCAACTGTATTCCCTAATCCTTTTACAGATTATGTAAAGGTTGGGTTTACCTTACCTGCGCAATCTTACATTCAGGTCTCTGTTTATGATGAAACCGGGAAGAGAATTAAAGAATTGGTCGATGGTGAATTACCAATTGGTGAACAATTTATTGAATGGGATGGCAGGGCAGATAATGGCAGAAAAGTAGCCCCAGGGGTCTATTTTCTCCGGTTCTTTTATCAGGGGAAGATGTCCACGCATAAACTATTGAAAGCTTATTGATTGCTTTTCTCGTGGCGATTACTCCTTTAGCTCTTTCACGAAAACAGTATATCGCTTTACCATTGCTGCATCTAGTCGTTCGATAACTGAGCGCATTTTTTGATTTGATTCGAGGATTAAATGGGTTTCAATGGTTTTAATGCCTGCTTTTCTGGCCGATTCCAAAAGAAGCAAACCCATGCTTATTTCCAGGCCAAGACCCTGATGGCCGGGCTTAACCGCACCAAGCATCAGATCGAGTTGTGTGGCTTTGCGCATGGACCTGAGGATGTGGTACCATCCGAAAGGAAATAATTTTCCGCCCGAGCGAATAATTCCATCTGACATGTTGGGTAAACCTACCACAAAAGCCACCATATCCCCATTGAGCGTTATGGTTTTCACAAAACGCGGGTCAATCACCGGCATATAGCGTGCTGCCAGATCGTGCATTTCAACTTCATCCATAGGATAAAATCCATACAGGTTGAGGTAGGTTTCATTCACTAACCTCAGCACAGGAATGATTTGCGTGCGTAGTTTCTTTTTATTGGCAAATTCATGCAATTCGTAGCGTTTGCCATTTACTACCCGATTTTGAACCCTTTGGTAAATGTCGGGCAATACCACATCGATGTTAAAACGATACGTCATGCAATCAATCAATGGATTATACCCGTTTTGCTGAACAAGGTCAACCATATAGGGCAGATTGCAGGAAGTATCAATCAATGGTTTATCATCAAAGCCCTGTACCAGAAATCCCTGCGGATCTTTATCCGTAAAACCGTAGGGGCCGGTTACTTTATTCATTCCCTTTTCATTAGCCCATTTTTCAATGAACTTTAGCAACGCATTGGCTACTTCCGGTTGATTGTAACAATCAAAAAAACTGAACCTTGCTGTCTTTTCGTTGTTTAGCTCATTGTAAGGATGATGTATGATGCCCATGATACGGCCCTGTGGTTTGCCATCCTGAAAAGCAATGGCCAGCACGGTGTCGCAATAATTGAATGCTTTATTTTTACGGGGATTAAAATAATTCCAGTCGTCTATGTATATGGGAGGCAGCCAGTTACTATGACCTTTGTGAATGGAAGAAGGCAACTTTATGAAAGTACGCAGCAAACTTTTGCTGTTTACGAGCCTGATTTGAATATCCATGCGTTCGACGAATAATGGGTGTTTTGTCGGATTGGTTAAGCTGAATTTTCCAGCGAATACAAAGATGATTTTTTTCTTAATCAAAAACAAATGAAAGTATTGTATTTTAGTGGCTTCAATGGATGTTTATCCAATCGTCAGCAGAAAATCTGTTGATTCATAGCTTAATCACTGACAAATATTTACTTATGGATAAAATTGCATATATAGGGGAGCATCTTACACCTGCGATTATCGGTAGAGTCTTAATCTATCTGTCGCTTGTTGCAGGTATTTTTTCACTGCTTTTCTATTCAAAAATTATTAAAGGTCTCGGTAAAGCAGATTATCGCAACCGCGATTTAGGCCGGATTTTCTATTTCCTGCAAAGTTTTTCAATTGTTGGAGTTGGTATAATACTCTTTTATCTTATTGTTAACCATTATTTTGAGTATGCCTATGTTTTTAAGCACTCATCTACGCTGATGCCGGGGAAATATATTATTTCAAGTTTCTGGGCAGGGCAGGAGGGGAGTTTTCTCTTGTGGGCTATCTTCATCGCTTTGTTTGGGATAGGTGCCTTATTTACATCCCGTAAACTGGAAGGTGGGGTGATGATCGTAGTGATTGTTGCTGAACTCATTCTGATGACAATGATTTTGGGCGTTCATTTTTTCGGATTATCAATTGGCAGCGATCCGTTTATATTGCTTCGTGAGGTGCCGGAAAATATGCCGAATGAATTTTTCAAAAATCCCAATTACCTGAGCATGATTCGCGATGGAAATGGTTTAAATCCATTGCTCGAAAACCCGTGGATGGTGATTCATCCACCGCTATTGTTCATGGGCTATGCAACGGCCATTTTTCCTTACGCTTTCGCGGTAGCTTCGCTGATCCAGGGCGATAAGCGCTATTGGCTAAAGCCAGTACTTCCCTGGATCTCACTCACCATCGGATTGCTGGGCATAGGGCTCATTATGGGAGGTGCCTGGGCTTATCAGTCACTCACTTTTGGTGGCTTCTGGGCATGGGATCCCGTTGAAAATGCCTCACTCATTCCCTGGATGGTGCTCGTTGCCGCTTTGCATTATATGCTATTGTCCTACAAGAGGGATAAGTACTACTATGGCACCTACATTTTTACTATGCTGGGATTTGTAACCGTAGTCTATGCCAGTTATTTAACCCGTTCTGGGGTGTTGGGCGAAACCTCTGTTCATGCTTTTGGTGACGATGGACGGAGTTTTCAATTGATATTATTTACTGTGCTTGCGGCCATCGTTCCGGTTATTTTGCTTGTTAAGAACCGCAAATCCATTAAGGCCAATGATTTGCCCGATATATTTTCGCGTGAATTCCTGATGATGTATGGCGCCATTGTAATGCTGCTCGCGGCATTCCAGGTCATCAGCACCACATCGGTTCCGGTGATTAATAAAATTTTCGGCACCAGTATGGCACCACCTTCAGATGTTGTAAACTTCTACAATACATGGCAAACGCCTTTTGCCATAATGATCGCGATTATTCTTGGTTTAGGACAATACATCAGTTACGGAAAGAACGATTCCCGTACATTTCTTAAAAACATTCTTTACCCTTTTATACTTGCAATTATTGTTGCTGTATCAGGATATATGTATGATACGGATATGAGTGTGGTTCATGGAATTTTTCTTTTTAGTATTGTTTTCGTAATACTCACTTCAATAGCCTATTTATTCCGGTTTACAGCAGGTAAATCGAATGTAGGTGCTGGAATTACGCATCTTGGCTTTGGTATTTTCTTGCTTGGAGCTTTAATCGCTTTTGCAAATACTGAAATTCTGTCAAAAGAGGGTGTCCCCGGAATGCAGGGTGGAGGCGACAATATGATGTTGTTTAAGGGCGAAGTCAAGCCGTTGGGCAATTATTATGTTTCCTATGCGGGTAGCAAGGCTGAGCGCGATGATGTTTTCCATCAGGTTGATTTTCTTGAAAAAGGCAACGATGGTGAATTGTACCTTAAATTTTCTCTTTTCCCTCATGTAAAGTACAACAGCATGATGGGTAATGTGCATAATCCCGATACCCGGAATATGCTCAGGGGAGATGTTTTTATGTACGTTACCTTTGCCGAAGATCCGGCCAAACGTATGCCGGATGGTTTTTCCTTTTCAGGCAGTTCAGAGGTTACTATGGGTGATACCATTTTAGTCGGCCAAAAACAGCTGATTTTTGATACACTTTATGTAACCGGAATGAACGATGCTTCCAACGAACTGGAAATTACTGCAGTGTTGCAGATGGCTGACAGCCTTGAAAGGCAGATGCAATACCCGCTCACCTATAAGGTTGCCGGTAATTTTGCTGAGCGTGGTTACATTGACCTGGACGATGTCAGGATTAGGTTTGAAGGTGTTTCAGCTACCGCAGGGACCATCGAACTAGGCATGTTTGAGAAACAACGGGAATTTATTGTCGTTAAAATAATGTTTTTCCCCTGGATAAGTATTCTCTGGTTGGGAGCCATTATCTTGTTTATCGGGGTTACCGTAAGTGTGTGGCGAAGGGCTGTAAAAGCAAGATTGGCAGCGGATTGATCATTGAAGGTATTCACTTAAACAGACATGGAAGTTATCGAACACATATCTATTGCAGGTTCAGGCAATGTAGCCACACATCTGGCGCAAGCATTCGTACGTGCTGGCATCAAGATTGATAAAATTTACAGCCGTAATTTAAACCACGCTAATGAACTGGCTTCAGCAGTGGGTGCAATAGGGGTTGACAATGTGGCTGATATTGACAATTCTTCTCAAATCCTGCTCATTGCCCTGCCCGACAGGGTGATTTCCTGGTTTGCCGGGGAATTGCGGCAGGCTGGTAATTTCTCTGGAATTGTTGCCCATACCTGTGGACCCCAGCCACTGGCCGTTTTGGATACGGTATTCGAAAAAGCCGGCGTTTTTTATCCCTTGCAGACTTTTAACCGTTTCAATAAGCCTGACATGCATAAAGTGCCTTTCTGTATCGAAGGTAGTAGTGACGAAGTCAAAGAAATGCTGGCCCATTTGGCAGGGTTGATTTCAGCAGATGTTCGCTTCATTGATTCGTATCAGCGGGCAATGTTGCACCTTGCTGCTGTTTTTGCCTGTAATTTTACCAACCATATGTATGCGCTTTCCACGGATATTCTTGAAAATGCTGGAGTTGGTCATGATATACTTCGTCCCCTGATTCTTGAAACGGCACAGCAGGTCGGGGAATTGAACCCGGGTTTTTCTCAAACCGGGCCGGCTGTGCGGGGAGATTTTCCCACCATGCTTTTTCATCAGGAAATGTTAAAGGATCATCCCGAAGTGAAGGAACTTTATCAGCAAATTAGCGAAAGCATCGTGCATTGGAAAGCAAAGAATGAAAACTGAAAACAAATTAAGTCACTATGACAAATTATAAAGAAGACCTGATTGGCATTACAACCCTGATTTTTGATTATGATGGCGTGCTCACCAATGGTTTGGTGCTTATTTCCACCACGGGCGACCACCTGAGGGCAGGGCATGTTAAGGATGGTTATGCACTACAACTTGCAGTGAAAAGCGGTTACCGGGTTGCCATCATTTCAGGAGGTTACTCCGAATCCATGCGCCATCGCTGCGATGCCCTGAATCTCAAAGATGTATTCCTGGGGGTGCAGAATAAGGTAGAAGTGTATGAAAAATACCTGGAGACCCACAACCTGAAGCGCGAGGAAGTGCTTTACATGGGTGATGATATCCCTGACTTCAACGTAATGAAAATGGTGGGTATGCCTGTTTGCCCAGCCGATGCTGCTCAGGAAATCAAGTCCATCAGCCGTTACATTTCGCATTTTAATGGTGGCGAAGGTTGCGTACGCGATGTGATTGAACAGGTGATGAAGGTACAAGGCAAATGGATGAATGGCAATGCCTTTCATTGGTAGGAAACAATTTCGTTTATGAAAGCATTATTATCCGGGTTTCTGACATTTTTCCGATTGGTGCGTTGGCCCAACTTGTTGGTAACCGCGCTTACCATGTATCTTGTCCGCCATGCCATAATTGTCCCGGTTTATGACAATTATGGACTGCACCCTGCCATGGGTGATATGATTTTCGCCCTGCTTGTTGCATCAACAGTATTGATTGCTGCAGCTGGTTACATCATCAATGATTATTTTGACCTTCGCGCAGACAGAATCAATAAGCCTGATAAAGTGGTAATAGGCAAAGCTTTACATCGGCGTAAAGCCATTGTCTTGCATACTGTGCTGAATGTACTGGCTTCGATTGGCGGATTCTATGTCGCATGGGAGTCGGGTTCCCTGCGTTTGGGCTTTATCTTTCCAATGGTCGCCATGCTGCTGTGGTTGTATTCAGTAAAGTATAAACGATTGGTCATCTGGGGCAATGTAAGTGTAGCTTTTCTTTCGGCATTGGTGGTTTTACTCGTCTGGTTATTCGAGTTTCTTACCCTACGCACTCACCCGGAAGCTTTTGTTAGTTTGAGTGGGAATATGAAATTCATCACTTTCCTGATGTTGGCCTATGCAGTTTTTGCATTTTTAATTAGCATGATCCGCGAACTGGTGAAAGATGCTGAAGATATGGAGGGCGATGAAAAAGCTGAATATTTCACCTTCCCGGTTGTGCATGGCCTGACAGCTACCCGTATGTTGTGCAGTTTTCTGACGCTTGCTACCTTGATACTGCTGCTGTTTGCCGTCGGATGGTTGTTTTATTTTGCGTTCCTGCTTCCCGCGATTTACCTGATGGTGCTGGTGGCTTTGCCCCTGGTATTTATCCTTATCAGAATCAATAAAGCTAACAACAAACAAGATTTTGGGCAGCTGAGTAGTTTGTTCAAATTGCTGATGGTAGCAGGGGTGCTGAGCATGATACCGCTTGCTTTTATGCTTTGAGTGCAGACAATTGTGCACAATTGCTTACAACGATAATTAATAGAATTTAATAGCATCCTTTTCCCAACCTAATGACTGATTTAAACAATTCCGGTTATCATTTTATCCTCGCTTCACAATCGCCCCGAAGGCAAATGCTGCTCAGGGAACTAAACCTTGATTTTGAAATTCAGGTAAAGCCCACCGATGAGTTTTACCCGCCCCACCTGCAGCGCGAAGAAATTGCCCTCTATGTCAGCCGGAAAAAAGCAGAGGCTTTTGATCCATCAACACTTGAAGATAAAACCCTGGTTATTACTGCCGATACCATTGTATGGTTAAACGGTGAATGTATCGGCAAGCCTGAAAATGAACAGGATGCGATTCAAATGCTCACAAAACTTTCGGGAAACGTACATTCCGTATATACCGGAGTTTGCCTGCTGACCAGAGAAAGGTTTCATAGCTTTTCTGTGTGCACGGATGTCTGTTTTAAAAAGCTGTCCCCGGAAGAAATCTCCTATTACGTTATGCATTACAAACCTTTTGACAAGGCCGGGGCTTATGGCATACAGGAATGGATTGGGTATATTGGCATCGAACGCATCGAAGGTTCGTATTACAATGTGATGGGTTTGCCTGTGCAGCGGCTATACTGCGAATTGAAACAGTTTTTGGCTACAGGGGATTAAGATTGCAAATTGTTTGTTTTTTTGAATGCCTGCCGGGCCTTGGTTATTTGATCGTGCTTTTACTAAATCAAATACGTACATTTGAGATGAACCTGGTATTCAGTATCCCTTGCAAATAACCCTTGCCGATATTGCTGGCCGGAAACTACTGGATAAACAAATTGTGGCTGGAGTTGATCAGTTTAGTTTGCAGGCATACAATCTGAAGCCGGGAATCTATCTTTGCCATATCGTTAGTCGGGAGGGCAGGAAAGAAACTTTAAAGTTGGTTAAGCGGTAAAGAGTTTTAAGAAAATATAATGCCTTATCCCCCGCTAAATTGCGCAAAACTGCATAAGTCGATTTAGGCATATACCGACTGTTTCGTGTTGTGTGGTTTTTACATGTTTTTAGGCATGTACTTATTCCTCATTTATACCCGTGCCTCCATATTGCGTATCTTTGCAAAAATTTTCGGCAGCCCGCGTCAGGTCGGCGTACATACTGTCTGTGGATTTGTTAATAAGCTGAATATGAAAAAGATAATAAATGGAAAACAAATCCTGTCCTGGTTTTTACAGGGTTTGCTTTTTATTGCCCCATTTGCCCTCACCGTTTATATATTGGTACTTTCCTTTAATTTTGTTGATGGGATTCTGACCGATACTATTACCAATATAACAGGTTATAGTATTCCAGGACTGGGAATTGTGGTTATTTTCCTGACCATTACTTTGATTGGTTTTCTGGGTTCTTCCATCATCTTCAAGCCATTGTTGTATAGTTTTGATAAGCTCATAAGTCAGGCACCACTTATCAAAGTGATTTACACTTCTATCAAGGATTTTATGTCGGCATTCGTGGGTAAGGAAAAACGCTTTACTGAGCCGGTGCTGGTAAAAGTAAGCCGGGATGCTGATCTTGAAAAAATGGGTTTTGTTACCCAACGCGACCTGAGCAATCTCGGTATAACCAATGGCAAAGTGGCTGTTTATCTTCCACATTCCTATAACTTTTCAGGTAATCTTTTCATTGTTCCTGTTGAGAATATTACGCCACTGAATTCTCCTCCTGCCGAGGTGATGAAATTTATTGTTACGGCTGGCCTTACAAGTATTGAAAACCGACAGGAAGCAAAGCCCGAATAAATCTTTTGATTTCAGCTATTCCTTTGATGGCAAACTAAGGTCGATGGCCTTTGTTGATAGAAGGTAGAAGTCAATAGATGATGTTAACGAAATTAATTTACTATAAATGACTAAACCGCTGATTCTGATTACAAACGATGATGGTGTTCATGCACCCGGGCTGCGCATGTTGATTAACGTTATGCGCCAACTCGGTGATGTATTGATTGTTGCCCCGGATAAACCCATGTCGGGCATGGGACATGCTGTTACCATAACTGCACCGCTTAGGGTGCATAAAATTATGGAAGAAGAGGGTTATAAGGAGTATTCATGCAGCGGAACACCCGTGGATTGCGTTAAGTTGGGGCAGAAAGCTATTTTGGGGCGAAAGCCTGATTTGGTGGTTTCTGGTATAAACCATGGATCGAATGCCTCTGTGAATGTGATTTATTCAGGTACAATGGCCGCTGTTATTGAAGGCGCCCTCGAAAATATTCCTTCCATTGGCTTTTCACTGGATGACTATTCACATGCTGCCGATTTCAACCATTGTGAACCCTATGTGCGCTCCATTGCTGAAAAGGTCCTCAAAAACGGGCTTCCTGAATACACTTGCCTGAATGTGAATATCCCTTCATTAAACTTCTCACCGATCAAAGGCATTAAAATTGTGCGCCAGGCCATGGCTTTTTGGGAAGAAAAGTTTGACCAGCGTCAGGATCCACACATGCGTGATTATTTTTGGCTTACTGGCGTTTTCAAAAACCATGATAAAGGTGAAGATACCGATGAGTGGGCCTTGCGCAATAATTATGTGGCGGTTGTACCCATCCATTTTGACCTTACGTCGCATAAAACCATACCTTTGCTTAAGGATTGGGAGACAGGAAACCTGAATTAACAAACCAATTCAGGTGTAATGGCCATTTTCTTTAAATAATATTTTTCTTGCAGAATGTGGAAAAACGATAATTTCTTTGTAGGCCTGCTGGCCTCCTTACTGCTCACCTTGCTGGCAGGGGCATTGGTTATTTTATTAACGCCATGGATTTATGGTTTCTTTTCGCAAACCACACCCGAGAATAAATACATTTTGCTGGCCTTTATTCCTGCATTATTATTGATGCGCTGGTATATGAAAAAGCTCAGGTATTCCAAAGCCGGCGCCGGATCTGTGGTGGTAATTTTTGCCTCCATCATCCTTTATTTCCTGCTGATCGACAATAAGCCTTTCAGTATCTTCTTCTATTAACTCCCATCAATTCATGAAATTATATCTCATCGCGGGTGAAGCTTCGGGCGATTTGCATGGCTCAAACCTTATGCGGGAATTGAAAAACCTTGATCCGGGCATTGAATTCAGATGTTGGGGCGGTGATTTGATGAAGGAACAAGGCGGTGTTATTGTCAAACATTACCACGAATTGGCGTTTATGGGTTTTATGGAGGTCTTAATGAACCTCCGTGCGGTGCTGAATAACCTTGCTTTGTGCAAACGCGATATTCTTTCTTATAAGCCTGATGCGGTTGTTCTGATTGATTATCCGGGATTTAACCTTAAAATAGCCAGGTTTTTGCACCAAAATAAAATTCCGGTTATCTA
>SWCB01003494.1_pt1 | contig 42215 bp, 53 predicted proteins | sample 4692901 | NCBI WGS metagenome assembly SWCB01 (sample SAMN10267276, study PRJNA491770) | bioreactor metagenome | isolation source: DHS bioreactor inoculated with subseafloor sediment | place: Japan: off Shimokita Peninsula | collected 2006-08 | reverse complement strand
TTTTCAGTGAATCACTCATTAATGAAAAATCCGGAGGAGAATCAGAATTTTCAAGAATATCCAGCAGTCTATTTTCATCTCCTGCTTGAAATGGAGCATCAACCGAAATATGTCTTCCGCCAATTTTTAGGGCATCAGAAACATCATCAATATCCATTTCTAATTCACTTGCTAATTCAGCAGCGCTGGGTTCTCTCTCAAATTCTTGTTCTAAGTTCGAATATGCTTTTCCAATTTTATTAATTGCTCCAACTCTATTTAGAGGAAGTCTTACAATTCTGGATTGTTCAGCAAGAGCTTGAAGTATTGATTGCCTTATCCACCAAACCGCATAAGAAATAAATTTAAATCCTCTTGTTTCATCAAATCTGTTTGCTGCTTTTATTAGTCCTAAATTTCCTTCATTAATTAAATCACCTAAAGACAAGCCTTGATTTTGATATTGTTTAGCAACGCTGACAACAAATCTCAAATTTGATTTAACTAATTTCTCTAATGCTTTTTGGTCAGATTTTTTAATCTTTCTCGCAAGTTCTACTTCTTCTTCGGCGGTTAATAATTCAACTTTACCAATCTCTTGAAGGTAACGATCTAAAGATTGGCTTTCTCGGTTGGTAAATTGTTTAGTAATTTTCACCGAAACTCCGTAATTAGTTTTCTATGTAAATCGAGTCTACAATTCCAACAATGGAAGCATCAACTGGAGCCATATCAACATCAAGCGGAATTACAGCTTCACTTGCAGTAATATAATAAATAATTTCGCCCGGACCAGCGCCAACAGTATCAAGCGCAATAATTGGCTCGCCAATTTTTTCTAACTTTCCGTTAAGCGGAACAACAAACTGCATTTTGTAACCTTTGATAGATTCATATTTTCTTGTTGCCCAAATCGTACCAATTACTTTTCCAAGTTCCATTATTTTGAAACCGGTTCTTCTAATTGCTCTTTCACTGAGATATCAAGCTTGTCTACTATAGCCATAATTACGGCGTCGATTGGTTTGTTTTTTGTGATGCTGGTTTGTCTTGCGGAACTTCCTTGTGCTACAATAACTATTTCGCCAACACCGGCACCAACGGAATCAACTGCAATTACAAAATTTTTGGTTGGAGTATAATCCAAATTCAGCTGTCTTACAATTAGAAATTTTGCTCCCACAAGATTTTCATCTTTTCGAGTTGACCAAACAGTTCCAATTACTTTACCTAAATTCAAATTTTACCTCAAATTTCTTTTGGATCTAGAATTTCTATTCCGGTTTTTAAATATTTTTGTTTATTGCTTGTGCAAATTATCAAATTATTTTTCATTGCAACAACAGAAAATAATGCATCTCTAAAATTTTCTGTTGATTGACTAAATTCATTTACAAAAAGACTATAACGAGAATTAATCCCAAGGACTTTTATTGCTCGCAATAATTTATCAACGTGTAATTTATTTTTTTTGTCTTGCGCAAGATAATACAATTCTGATGCATTAATAGCAGTTGTAAAACAGTTTCCTTTTTGCATCAAAAATTCCAATTTGCTAATTTTGGCTTTCGTTGTTAAATGATCTATCAATAAATCCGTATCAATCAAAAATTCATTTTTGTTCATTCAGATATTCTATTTCCAATTTTCCTTTTGAATCAATAAAATCAATTACAACCGCATCAGGCAATTTTTGTATTTCTCTAATTTTGTAGAAAAGTTCTTTTTCGATGTTTAAATTTTCTATCGCTTCTTCAGGTTTTCCCATAAAAATTATTTTTATGTTTTTAAATCCCTTTTGATAAAATTCTTTTATTTTATTTTTATCAAAAAGAAATTCTCCACTTTCAGAAATTTTTACTTCTATCTCGCTAAGTTTTATAAAATTTTCATCAAGCATCCAAAAAGCTCTTCCCTTTTAATGAATTACTTATTTTAAAAAAATCTGCAACAGTTTGAGCAGCATCTGAAAATGTTTCTCTGATTCCTAAATCTTTTCCTGCATGATTTTTTGAATAATATAAAACTGGCACATACTCACGAGAATGATCAGTACTAGGCGTAGTTGGATCGTTTCCATGATCTGCTGTCAAAATTAATTTATCCGTTTCATCCATTGAGTTAATTATTTTTGGAAGATAATTATCGAACTCCTTCAGTGCTTTATGAAATCCTACCGGATCATTTCGGTGGCCATAGTAAACATCAAAGTCCACTAGATTTACAAATATAAATGAGTTTTGTTTTTCATTTATATTTTCAATAGTTTTTTTGATTCCTTCTAGATTCGATTTAGTTTTAATTTTTTCTTTAATTCCTTTATAATTAAATAGATCGTTTATTTTTCCAATAGCTGTAGTATTAATTCCAAGCTCAAAGAGATAATCTAAAATTGTTGGTTCAGGCGGATCGAGCGAATAATCTTTACGATTTGTTGTTCTGGAAAATTTACCATCAATTGTAGTAAAAGGTCTGGCAATTATTCTTCCAACAGAATGTTCGTTTATACAAATCTTATTTCTTGTAATCTCGCATATTTCATAAAGTTTTTCTAAAGGAATAACATCTTCATGCACAGCTATTTGAAAAACAGAATCAGCCGAAGTATAAATTATTGGGAAACCGGTTTTTACATGCTCGTCCCCAAGTTCTTCAATAATTTCAGTTCCGGAGGCAGCCTTATTTCCTAAAACTCCTTTAATTCCGGTCAACTTTTTAAATTTATTTATCAAATCATCAGGAAACCCTTGTGGATAGTATGGGAAATCGAGAGTGACTTTTAATCCACCAATTTCCCAATGTCCTGTAGTAGAATCTTTTCCATTAGATATTTCAGACATTTTACCAAATGAAGCTAGCGGATTTAATACTTGATTTATTCCCTTTATAGGACAAATATTCCCTAGTCCAAATTTTTCTAAATTTGGAAGATCAAGTCCACCAACTACATTTGCAATATTTGCCAATGTGTTACTTCCTTCATCCTTATATAAAGCGGCATCGGGAAGTTCACCAATTCCCACTCCATCTAATACAATTACAATAAAATTTTTCATAGTTTAGTTTATACTTCTGACAGTGTTTCCCCCTTTTTCGAGGGCTTTATTTAATGCAAGTTCTGCATCATGCAGAAGTTCATCTGCGTTGGTTTTTCCTGTTGTTGGCGCAACTCCAATAGAAACTGTAAATGTAGTCTGTTTTGAAACGACTGCAATTGGTTTCCTTGCAATTTTTATTCGTAATTTTTCAGCCCAAAGAAAAACATCTTTTGATTGTGTATTGAAAAAATGGACAGCAAAAATTCTTTTATCAATTCTTCCAATAATTGTGAATGGTGTTAACTCTTCTTTTATCATTTCAGTAATTGATGCTAAAACTTTTGGAAAAGGATCACCTTCAAATAAAGAGTCCTCTTCTAAGAAATCATCAATTCTTATTAAAGCAACAGCTCCCGGTTTGCTCTCCAATTGCTCAGCTTTAAGTAAATCGGAATTAAATCTGCTTATAAATGTTTTTGTGTTTAATGTGTTTGTTTCAATATCTAATGAAATAAAACTCTTTAGAACATTTTGAGTGGAGAAAGTATAAACTATAAAAGCAAATATTTTTGTAGCGCTCTTAATAAATTTTACATCTGCATTTGAATAGTAATTTTTCTTCAAACTTTCAAAACACAGTACACCAAAAATCTGTTCATTATAGAGTAAAGGAACTGTAAGAAAAGATCCATCTAAAGTAATGTCTTCAGAAAAAGAAAAACGATGATATTCAGTTTCAGCTGTATCATCAATCTTTACTGGTGTTCCGGTCATAATTGACTGACCGATTATGGTTCCTTTTAATTCAACTTCTAAATTTTCACCAACATACTTTAATGAAGTTTTATTGAATACTTTTAGAGTCTTAAATTTTTCCTTAGCAGCATCAAAATAAACAAAAGTAAATACATCCCAATCTACAAGATCTTTTATGCTTGATTCAAGAACATTTATAATTTCGCTTTCTTTTTCAAAAGTTCTGTCTTGAGCCAAAATATTTAGGAGTGCAGTCAATCTTTTTTCTGAAATACTTTCACTGTGTCTATCATCAAAAAGCGAAATTAAAATTGAAATAATTCTGACAAATCTTCCTAATGAATATATATGTTCAATTCCAAAATAATCTTGTTCTTTCGAATCAAGAGCAAGAATGCCCCTTAATTTATTTCCATAGAATAAAGGGACTCCAACAAAACTCTTTATCCCTTGCGGAGTGTTATAATATCTTATAACATCTATTTCTGCTGCTGGTGAAACTGATAAAATTTCAGGTTCTTGCGTTTTTACAATATTACTTAATACGTCATCTTCAATATCAAATTTACGTTGACTTATTTCATCACTTCGTGAAACATATTTTTCCAAAAGTAATTTTTTACTATCTTCTTTATACCAAAAGAAAACAGCAGAATGAACCATATAGGCTTCTTTAATTACAGTTAATATTTTTTCTAGAAGAAAAACAAATTGCTGATTTGAAGATAAATCTTGTGGAATTGGCTCTTTAGCAATTGTTAAATAAGTCTCTCTTAGTTCTGCTGAATTAAAAATATTTTTTTTGCTTTCACTTATTTTAGACGAAAAATTATCTGCAGTTATTACTTCCAGTTTTTTTTCTTTAGAAATGATTTTAAAATCTTCGCCTAAATCAGTTTGGTATGTATTTTTAGGAGTTTGAACTGCGTCTGGAATTTCAAATGAATCATCATTTAAATCAGGTTCTTTAAATGGAGGTGCATTTATAGGTTCATCTTCTCTAATGGAATCTCTTAAGAAAATAATAAACCCTACATAAACAACGGTTAATGCTGCACAAATAATTCTAATTATAAAATCATCAGTAGCGAAAGGAAGGATATTCAATACCGGGACAATTATAAAAATTAGTATTCTTTTTTTTACTTTACTGTTGAATGGCATATGCTCATTTTCACTTAATAATAGAGCAAATATAAAAAACTTTTAGATAATAATTTATTCTAAGATTCTTAATATTTTATCAGTTATTATCTTTTTCCCTGTTCCTTTGATAGATGAATAAAGAAATACATCATCAATTACATTTACATAAGGAAAAAATTCGTTTATAATTTTTTTCGATTTGGATATCTCAGATTGTTTTAATTTATCAATCTTAGTTAAAAGAATTGATGTCGGAATTTTTGCATTCATTAAAAACTCTTGAAGTACAATATCAAGTTGGGTTGGCGTATGACGGCTGTCAATTAAATGGAATGCGTGCGTAATTACTCTATCAGCAAGGAAATATCCTTCTATTAATTTCTGCCATCTATCACGTTCTGTTTTTGATACTTTTGCATATCCAAATCCGGGAAGATCAACAATAAAATATTTGCTGTCTACAAGATAATAATTGATTGATCGAGTTTTACCGGGAGAAGAACTAGTCTTTGCAAGGTTCTTTTGATTAAAAAGAGAATTGATAAATGATGATTTTCCAACATTCGATCTACCACAAAGGACAATTTCTTTAAAATTATCTTTAGGAAGTTGAGTTGTAACATGAACTGATTTAAGATATTTTATATCTGCTTTCATAAAATAAAAAAAGAGTAACCGACTACTCGATTACTCTTTATATAAAAATAGTTTGAAGTAAAAATTATTTTTTCTCTTCTTTAGTATCTTCTTCAGTAGATGTTTCTTCAGCTTTAGGTTCTGTAGCTTCTTCAGAAGTTTCAACTTTTTCTTCTTCAACAGTATCATTAGTTTCTTCTATCACTTCAGCTTCTACCACATCTTCTTCTTTAATCTCAGCTTTAGGTTGTTCAGCATCTACTGCTTTCTTTTCTTTTGGTTTATCTTCTTTCTTTTCACCAGAAACTTTTGGTTTGTTCTGCGATAAGTCGTTATAGTCAACCAATTCAATAATTGCAACATCTGCACCATCACCAGGTCTACTGCCTAATTTAACAACTCTAGTATAACCACCAGGTCTATCGCCAATTTTTTCAACAATTTCACTAAAAAGTTCTCTTAAAACTTCTTTATCATTAATATGTCTGGCAACAAGTCTTCTAGCATTAACAGTATTTTCTTTCGCCTTTGTAATCAAAGGTTCAACAAAAGTTCTCGTTTCTTTAGCTTTAGCAACAGTTGTTTTAATTTTTTTATGTTTCAACAAAGCAGTTGATAGCGATCTTAAAGTAGCCAATCTATGACTTGCAGTTCTACTTAATTTTCTACCTTTAACTCTATGTCTCATTATTCTACCTTCTCAAGAAATTAGTTAGTTTCTGAATTATCCTTTATATATTTATCTACATCCATACCAAATTCAAGATTGTAGTTTTCAACTATCTCAATAAGTTCTGATAGTGATTTTCTTCCAAAGTTTCTGAATTTAAGCATTTCACTTTCGTCTTTTCTAACTAAATCACCCATCGTTTTGATGTTTGCGGCTTTTAAGCAATTATGCGAACGGACACTTAATTCAAGATCATCAACGCTTGTTATAAGAATTTTTTTAATTCTTTCAAACTCTATATCTTTTTCACTTTCAACTTTTTCTTCTTCAGGTTCAACATCAAAATTAATAAACATATTGATGTGATCCTTCATAATTTTACTTGCACTTGATAATGCATCTTCCGGAGTAATTGATCCATCAGTTGTAACTTCAATAACTAACTTTTCAAAATCATTCCTTTCACCAATACGGACATTTGTAACATCGTATTTTACATTTACTAATGGAGTAAAAATCGAATCTATCGGTATCAAACCAATTGTCTGGTCAACAATTTTTTGCTCAACAGAAGGAACATAACCTTTTCCAAAACCAAATCTTAGCTCCATTACAACTTTAGCATCTTGGTTAAGTGTAGCTAAATGCTGTTTAGGATTTAAGATTTCAATATCAGGACAATAATTTTGTAAATCGCCAGCTTTCAAATCAGCTGGACCAACAAGATTTAATTCAATTTTACTTGCTTTTTTATTAACAACCTTGAATCTTACTTTTTTAAGATTTAGTATAAATTCAGTAACATCTTCAACTACGCCTGGAATATTGGTAAATTCATGTAATACACCATCAACTTTAATAGCAGTTATTGCAGCTCCTGTTAAGGATGACAATAAAACTCTGCGAAGAGAATTTCCTAATGTAACTCCAAATCCTCTTTCTAAAGGCTGAACTGTAAACTTACCAAAAGTACTAGAAGCAGTTGCTTCATCCAAAACCACACCATCTGGCATCTTTATAAACGGATAGCTCATTTAAATATCCTCTACTTTTAAATTATTACTTAGAATAGAGCTCAACAATTAATTGTTCGTTAACATTCAACGGTATTTCTTCTCTTTCCGGAACTTGAACAAAAGAACCAACTAATTTAGCTTTATCAACAGACAACCAATTATAAACGCCATCTTTAGCTCTTCTTAACGAATTGTGTATTGCATCTAATTTTTTGCTCTTTTCTCTAACAGAAATTACATCGCCAGGAGCAACCATAAATGAAGGTATATCTACCGGACGACCATTTACAAGAAAGTGTCTATGAAGAACTAATTGTCTTGCAGAATTTCTTGAAGGAGCAAAACCTAATCTAAATACAACATTGTCTAATCTTCTTTCAAGTAATTTAATTAAATTTTCACCAGTAACCCCTTTTTGGCGATTTGCTTTTTCAAAGAGGTTTCTGAATTGGGTTTCTAATAAACCATAAACTCTTTTAACTTTTTGTTTTTCTCTTAACTGAACACCATATTCTGAGAATTTAACTCTGCGAGATAAACCATGTTGTCCCGGAGGATAATTTTTATTTTCAATAGGACACTTTTCAGAAAGACATTTAGTTCCTTTCAAAAATAACTTTTGTTTTTCTCTTCTGCACAGCTTACAAACTGGGCCTGTATATCTTGCCATCTAATAACTCTCCCTTATTAAACTCTTCTACGCTTCGGCGGTCTGCAGCCGTTATGTGGAATTGGTGTTATATCTTTAATTGAATTGATTTGTAATCCAGCAGTATTTAATGCTCTAATAGCTGCTTCACGGCCAGCTCCAGGTCCTTTCACTAATACATCAATTCTTCTCAATCCTAAATCATGCGCTTCTTTTGCAGCAGATTCTGCTGTAACTTGAGCAGCAAATGGAGTATTTTTTCTTGATCCTTTGAAACCGCTTTTTCCAGCAGTCGACCAAGATATCGTGTTGCCGTAAACATCAGTAATAGTTACAAGAACGTTATTGAAAGATGCTTTTATATGAGCAACCCCAGCTGCATCAACATGCACTTTCTTTTTTGTTTTTTTAACTGCTTTAGCCAAAATTAAACTCCTTCTAAATTAATTACATTACTTCTTAGCAGCGGCCTTTTTCTTGCCGGCTACAGTTCTACGTCTACCTTTACGAGTTCTGGAATTAGTTTTAGTTCTCTGTCCTCTTGCAGGTAAACCTCTTCTATGGCGCAAGCCTCTGTAACAACCAATATCCATCAATCTTTTAATGTTCTGCTGAACTTCGCTTCGTAAAGCACCTTCAACTTTATATTCAGCTTGCATAATAGAACGAATTCTTCCTACTTCTTCTTCAGTAAGTTCAGAAACTTTCTTAAGAGCATCAACATTAGCTTTTTGTAAAATTTCCTTTGCAGTGAATTGTCCAATTCCATATATATAAGTAAGACCTATATATGCCTGCTTTTGTTTTGGTAAATCGATTCCAGCTAAACGAGCCAAACTAGTTACCTCCTAATCTTTGATTAACCTTGACGTTGCTTATGTTTAGGATTTTTGCAAATAACCTTAACAACGCCTTTTCTTTTAATTATCTTACAATTGTCGCAAATTTTTTTAACAGACGCGCGGACTTTCATCTTTTCTCCGTTACTTATATCTGTACGTTATTCTACCTTTATTTAAATCATACGGTGAAAGTTCAATAGCAACTTTATCACCCACTAAAATCTTTATAAAATGCATTCTCATTTTTCCAGAAATATGTGCCAAAATCTGATGTCCATTATCTAATTTAACTTTGAAATGTGCATTAGGTAATGTTTCAGTTACAACTCCGTCTACTTTTATTGGTCCTTGTTTTGCCATTTTAACTTTTTGTTAATATTTCTGGTTTACCATCAATTATTGCAATTGTGTGCTCAAAATGAGCAGAAGGAAATTGATCTGCAGTTAAAATTGTCCAGCCATCTTCAGCAACTTCTACTTTCCAAGTGCCTAAATTAACCATTGGCTCTATTGCAAATGTCATTCCGTTTTTTATAATTGGTCCAGAACTTCTTTTTCCAAAATTAGGAATCTGAGGTTCTTCATGAAGAAATTTTCCAACTCCATGACCACATAAATCTCTTACAATTGAAAATCCATTTTTTTCAACAAAATTTTGTATAGTCTCTGAAATATCTCCAATTCGATTTCCTGCTATTGCTTGTTCAATACCGAGATTGAGAGATTTTTCAGTTACTTCCATCAATAATTGTTTTTCATTGGATAATTTTCCAATCGCTATACTCAAAGCTGCATCACCAAAATATCCATTTTTTTCAACACCTACATCTACAGAAAGTATCTCTCCTTCTTTTAATGTTCTACTACTTGGGATACCATGAACAACTTCATCATCAATTGAAGAACAAATTGAGCCGGGAAAATCAAATGAACCGGCTTGCGAATACCCCTTAAAAGCTGGTATCCCATTATTACTTCGTATATAATCTTCAGCAATTTTATCTAATTCTAAAGTAGAAACACCAGGTTTTGCGTAGCTTTTAACTAACTGGAGTGTTTCGGCAACAATCTTACAACTTTCTTTAATAAAATCAATATCATGTTTTGTTTTAATTAAAATCACATCAAAATACGCTTTTAGCGTCTTCCTTTCATTTTACCACTTTTCATAAAACCATCATAATGTCTCATCAACAAATGAGATTCTATTTGCTGTAAAGTATCCAAAGCTACACCAACCATAATTAATAAGCTGGTTCCTCCAAAAAATTGGGCAAAACTTTGCGACACACCAAAACGAGAAACAAAAGCTGGTAATATAGCAACAATTGCTAAGAAAAACGAACCCGGAAGTGTAATTTTTGTTAAAATGTTATCAATAAATTCTGATGTTTGTTTACCTGGCCTAATTCCGGGAACAAACCCACCTTGCTTTTTCATATTCTCTGCGACATCCTGCGGATTGAAAGCAATTGCTGTATAAAAATATGTAAAGAACACTATCATTAATCCATAGATAAACGAATAGGTGAATGATGTGTAATTAAAGTAAGGCATAATACTTTGTAAAAATTCATTATCTGGGAAAAATGATAAAACTGTATTTGGAATAAACATTATTGACTGAGCAAATATAATCGGCATTACGCCAGCTGTATTTACTCTTAGAGGAATATACTGAGTTACTCCACCATAAACTTTTCTTCCAACAACTCTCTTAGCATATTGAACAGGAATTCTTCTAGTTCCTTGTGTTACCAAAACTATTCCCGCAATAACAAAAATTAAGAGAATAAAAATTGCTACTTCAATTACAATATTTCTTTGTCCTGCAGCAATAAGCCTAACTTCATCCAATAATGCAAACGGCAATCTATTAATAATACCAATGAAAATTATTAATGAAATACCATTACCAATTCCTTTTTCTGTAATCTGCTCACCCATCCACATCATAAAAACTGTACCGGCTACAAGGAATATAATTGAAGAAATAGTAAAACCAATTCCTTGAACTTCAATCGGAACAATGGAAGCACCATTTGAAGTTATGTTTGCAAGAGTAATTGTTACGCCCCATGCTTGAAAAGCTGATAATACAACAGTTCCGTATCTTGTTAGCTGTGTAATCTTTTTTCTTCCCTCTTCACCTTCTCTTTGAAGTTTTTGGAAATAGGGCACAACTGCACCAGCTAACTGGATAATAATTGAAGCAGAAATATATGGCATTATACCAAGAGCAAAAATAGCAGCGTTGGAAAAAGCTCCTCCAACAAATAAATCATATAACCCAAATAGATTATCGGTTGTTTTATTTGCCATTGCATCAGAAAGGGCAAACGCATCTATACCAGGTAAGGTAATATGAGAACCGATCCTGACAATGATTAGTAGACCTAATGTATACAGAATTCTTTGTCTAAGTTCGTGGATCTTAAAAATATTTCTGAAAGTATCTTGTATTTTACCCATTAAATTTTAATCTCTTTTATGGTACCGCCGACAGATTCAATTTTTTCTTTAGCAGATGCACTAAATGCATTAGCTTCAACTTCTAATTTTGCTTTTAATTCACCTGATCCTAAAATTTTAAAAGGTAAATTAGCTTTTGATATTATTCCATTTTTATAAAGGATAATAGCATTGACTTTATTTTGCTCTAATTTATTTTCATCAACTAACTTTTGTAATCTAGATAAATTAACAGGTTGAAACTCAACTCTAAAATGATTGTGAAAACCTCTTTTTGGAATTCTTCTTTGAAGCGGCATTTGACCACCTTCAAACCAAGCTCTAAATTTAGCACCTGATCTTGATTTTTGTCCGTTCATACCTCTAGTAGCTTGACCACCATGCCCAGATCCTTCACCTCTACCAACTCTTTTCGGTTTCTTTACTGAACCTTCAGCATATTTAAGATTACTTAAAATATCCATTTAACCACCTTATTCTTCAATTTCTTCTACAGTTACCAAATGTGCTACTTTATTAACCATTCCTCTAATTTGAGGGGTGTTGTTATGAACAACATGATAGTTTGGTCTACCTAAACCAAGAGCTTCAATTGTTCTCTTTTGTGTTTTAGGTCTATCAATAATACTTCTTGTCTGTGTAATTTTTATTTTTTTAGCCATCATATCCTCTCTTAGGAATTAAACAACTCTGTAACATTCATATTTCTTTTTCTAGCCATCGAATGAGCATCAATTAAATTTAACAATCCATTAAGAGTAGCTTTAACTTGATTGTGAGGATTACTTGAACCCAAAGATTTTGTTAATATATCTTGAATCCCAGCAGACTCTAAAACAGCTCTTACACCGCCACCGGCTATAAGACCAGTACCAGGTGAAGCAGGTTTTAAGAGTACATTTCCCGCTCCATATTTTCCAACAATTTTATGAGGGATCGTACCTTTTACTATTGGCACTTTGTAAACGTTCTTTTTAGCGTCATCAATACCTTTAGAAATAGCATCCGTAACTTCATTTGCTTTACCTAAACCAACACCAACATGACCATTTCCATCGCCAACAACGACAATAGCATTAAAGCTGAATCTTCTACCACCTTTAACAACTTTGGCCACTCTATTGATATGAACGATTTTTTCTTTTAATCCGTCTAAACCGCTTACTTTTTTATACCTCAATTTTCTACTCCTTAATTACAAAATTTTTCATTCACCTTATTGCTGGCCGAGGAGGAGTCGAACCCCCACTGACGGGACCAAAACCCGGTGTCCTACCATTAGACGATCGGCCAGTTTACTAAAATTTTAAACCGCCTTCACGTGCACCTTCAGCTAAAGCTTTTACTCTACCATGATATTGATATCCGGCTCTATCAAAAACAATTGATTCTAAACCTTTTTCTTTTGCAACTTTTGCTGCAAGCTTGCCAACTATTTTTGCCTTTTCTACTTTTGAAGTGGCACTTTTAAGATCTTCAGCTATTTCTTTTGATAAAGATGAAGCTGATGCAATGGTTTTGCCCTGAACGTCATCAATAAACTGCGCATATATTTGTGTTAAACTTCTATAAACTGCAAGTCTTGGTCGTTCTGGTGTACCAGTAATCTTTTTTCTAATTCTTATTTTTTTCTTTTCTCTAAGTTTTTTGTCCATCTGATCTCATTCTCCTAAGATTACTTACCTGCAGTTTTTCCTGCTTTTCTAACAATTACTTCATTTGAGTATTTAATACCTTTACCTTTATATGGTTCAGGTTGACGAAATGATCTAATTTTTGCTGCTATCATTCCAACTAATTCTTTATCAATTCCAGATATTTTTATTTGTGTAGGAACAGGAACTTCAAAACTAATTCCTTGAGGTGGCATAAAATAAATTGGATGAGAATAACCAATATTTAATAAAATACAATCACCTTTAAGTTCAGCTCTATAACCCACGCCAACAATATCTAATGTTTTAGTAAATCCATTAGTAACACCTTCTACCATATTATTTAACAAAGCTCTTGAAAGTCCGTGCAAAGCTTTATTTTGTCTTTCGTCATTTGGTCTTTCAACAACAATATTACCATCTTCAATTTTAACTGAAATATTAGAATGAACAGTATTTTCTAATTCTCCTAATTTCCCAGATACTTTTATAGTATTACCATTTTGGGATACTTTAACATCCTTAATATCAATAGGTTTTTTACCAATTCTAGACACTTCAATACCTCTCTTAAAAAATTACCAAATATGGCAAACAACTTCTCCGCCAACTTCTTGTTGACGAGCTTGTTTATCTGTTAGTAAACCTTGCGATGTTGAAATAATAGCCATACCTAAACCATTAAGTACTCTTGGAATATCATCTTTACCAACATATCTTCTCAAACCAGGTTTACTAATTTTTGTTATACCAGTTATTGATGGAGCTCCTTTTACATATTGTAAATGGATTCGCAAAATATTTTGAGGCTCGTTTTCAATAACGTTAAAATCTTTTATAAAATTACTTTGCTTCATCAATTCTGCCATTCCAACTTTCTGGTTAGAGGCAGGCATATCAACATATTTTTTTCTTGCAAAAACTGCGTTTCTAATTCTTGTCAAAAAATCTGCAATCGGATCGCTCATTGACATTTAAATTTCTCCTTCTCTTACCAACTTGATTTTTTAATTCCAGGAATTTCACCAATTAATGCCATTTCTCTAAATACAAGTCTAGACACACCAAACTTTCTGTAATAGGATCTTGGTCTTCCTGTTATCATACATCTATTATGCAATCTTACCGGAGAAGAATTTTTTGGTAATTTTTGAAGTCCTTCAGAATCACCATTTTTCTTTAATTCTTCTCTAATTTTAGCGTATTTTTCAACTAATTTACGTCTTTTTACTTCTCTCGCTATTAATGATTTTCTTGCCATAAAAACCCTTATTGATTTTCTTTCTTTCTAAATGGAACACCAAATGCCGATAATAATTCAAAAGCTTCATTGTCAGTTTTTGCAGTAGTTACAAAAGTGATATCCATACCAACAACTTTTGTGATTTTATCCACATTAATTTCTGGAAATATTATCTGTTCTTTTATTCCAAGAGTATAATTTCCTCTACCGTCAAATGATTTATCAGAAATACCTCTAAAATCTCTAACTCGTGGAAGTGCAACAGATATAAATCTATCTAAAAATTCATACATTTTTTCTCTGCGTAATGTAACTTTTGCACCTATTTTCATTCCTTCTCTAAGTTTGAAATTAGAGATTGACTTTTTTGCTTCTCTAATAGATGCTTTTTGACCAGTGATAGTTTCAAGATCTCTTACAGCTTCTTCTAATAACTTAGAATCTTGAACAGCACCACCAATACCCATGTTAACAACTATTTTATCCAACTTAGGAATTTCCATTACATTTCTGTAAGAAAATCTTTCTTTAAGCTTAGGAAGAACTTCTTCTTTATAGAAAGTAAAAAGTCTTGGTGTAATTTTCACATCAGCTGAATTACTTCCAGCTTCACTTTGTTTTTCTTCTTTTACTTTTTTCTCTTTTGCCATGATGAATACTCAAATCCTTAGAATTTTACAACATTTCTTTACTTAATCGGCTGATTCTTGCGCTTTTCTTTTTACCGGTTTTATCATCAATAATAATTTTTGCTCCAATTCTAGTTGGTTCATTAGATTTAGGATCTAAAATCATTACGTTAGAAGCATTAATTGGAGCTTCTTTTTCTATAATTCCACCTTGTGGATTGCTTTGGTTTGGTTTAGTATGGCGCTTTCTAATATTAACGCCTTCTACAATAACTCGTTGAGTTTTTGTAAATACTTTTAAAACCTTGCCGGTAGTACCTTTGTCATTTCCGGCAATTACCATTACATTATCATTTTTTTTAATTTTCATTTATCAAAAACCTCTTTTTATAATACTTCTGGAGCGAGAGAAATAATCTTCATATATTTTTTATCTCTAAGTTCTCTTGCAACCGGTCCAAAAATACGAGTTCCTCTTGGTTCATTTTGTGCATTTAATAGAACTGCAGCATTTTCATCAAATCTTATATATGAGCCATCACTTCTTCTTATTTCTTTACTGGTTCTTACGACCACTGCACGAGATACTTCACCTTTCTTAACTCCACCACCAGGAATTGCTGCTTTAACAGAAACTACTATTAAATCACCAACCGAAGCATATCTCTTTCTACTTCCACCCAAAACTTTTATGCAGCGTACTCTTTTTGCACCGGAATTATCTGCAACAATTAAATTTGTTTCTTGTTGAATCATTTTCTTTTTAGCTCCTTACAAGACGTAATTACTTAGCTTTTTCAACTATTTCAACTAAACGCCATTTTTTATTTTTACTAATGGGTCTAGTTTCCATTATTTTAATTTTATCCCCAACATTACATTCATTTTTTTCATCATGAACCATAAGTTTCGTAGTCTTTTTAAAATATTTCCTATATAAAGGATGTGCTACCTTTCTTTCTATGGAAACAATTACTCCTTTTTCCATTTTATTTTTGATAACTACACCTAATCTAGTTTTTCTTAAACCGCGTTGGTTTTCCATGTAATAGAATTACTCCTAAATTATAAATCTACTTTTGTACTTGCTTTTAATTCACGTTCTCTTAATACAGTTTTCATTTTTGCAATATCTTTCTTAACTGTCTTTAATTTTGCTGTATTTGTAAGATTTTTCAATTCATGCTGGAATCTTAAATCAACTAAATTACTTTCTTCTTCGGTAATACTTTTTACCAACTCTTCGTCTTTCATTTCTCTAATTTCATTTATCTTCATTTCCATCACCCTTATAAAGATTCGTAATCAGGTCTAGTTACTATTTTAGTTTTAATAGGTAATTTGTGTGAAGCCAAACTCAAAGCTTCTTTAGCAAGCTCTTGAGTAACACCTGATACTTCAAACATTACTCTTCCAGGTTTAATAACAGCAACCCAAAACTCAGGAGCACCTTTACCTTTACCCATTCTTGTTTCTAATGGTTTTTTAGTAACTGGTTTATCTGGAAATATTCTTATCCAAACTTTACCATCTCTTTTCATCTTTCTTGTTATAGCAACTCTACAAGCTTCTATTTGTCTGCTTGTAATCCAACCAGCTTCTTGTGCTTTTAATCCAAAATCACCAAAATCAATAGTATGACCTCTATAAGCCTTACCCGCTCTTCTTCCTCTATGCGCTTTTCTATACTTTACTCTTTTGGGCATTAACATTAGAATAACTCCTAAAAACTCTTATTCAGAAACTCTTTTACCTAAAATTTCTCCACGGCATATCCATACTTTTACGCCAATGGCTCCATATATTGTTTGAGAGGTTGCAGTAGCATAATCAATATCCGCTCTAATTGTATGTAATGGAATTCTACCTTCTTTATACTGTTCAGTCCTAGCCATTTCAGCTCCACCTAAACGTCCTGCACACATAACTCTAACACCTTCTGCACCCATTCTCATAGCTGACGTAATGGCTGCTTTCATTGCTCTTCTGAAAGATACTCTTCCTTTCAATTGATTAGCAATATTTTCAGCTACTAAATAAGCATCTAGTTCCGGTCTTTTGATTTCATTGATCTGAACTTTAACTTCTTTACTAGTAATATTCTTTAATTCAGTTTCTAAATGAGCAATTTCTTTTCCACTCTTACCAATTACTACACCAGGTCTAGAAGTGTGAATTGTTATAATGATATTTTTTGAAGTTCTATCAATTATAATTCTTGAAATACCAGCCTTTTGCAGTCTTTTCCGAATATAAGAACGTAATTTTTTATCTTCATTTAATTTTGTGGCATAACTTTTACTTTCGTACCAGTTAGATTCCCAACCTCTTATTATACCAACTCTAAAACCAATTGGATTTGTCTTCTGACCCAAAAAATCCTCCGATTCTTAACTTTTTGTAGCTACTACAATTGTTAAATGATTTGATCTTTTTCTTATTCTATAAGCTCTTCCCATTGGTGCAGGAAGCATTCTTCTTAATGTCGGTCCTTGATTTACATAAGCTTCTTTTACATAAAGTCCGGAAATATCAACATTGCTTTCTTCATTCTTATTAAAGAGGTTTGAAACCGCAGATCTAAGTACCTTCTCAGCTACTTTAGCTGCATGTTTCTTATTGAAATGTAAAACCTCAATAGCTTTTTCAACCGAATTACCCTTAATAAGATCAGTTAATAATCTCATTTTTCTTGGTGAAGTCGGTATATACCTATGTATTGCTTTAGCTTCCATTTAATAATATCCTTAATCCTTATTTAGCCTTAGACGCTTTTTCTGATTTTGTACCCGGATGTCCTCGAAAAATTCTAGTAGGTGAAAATTCTCCTAACTTATGCCCTACCATATTTTCTGAAACATAAACTGGAATCATTTTATTGCCATTATGGACAGCAATAGTATGACCAACAAATTCCGGTGTAATTGTACTTGCTCTAGACCATGTTTTAACAATTTTCTTTTGACTAGATTCATTCATTTTCTGAACCTTTGCTAAAAGCTTATAATCAATATATGGACCTTTTTTGACTGATCTTGGCATTTTGGTATTTACCTATTTTCTTCTTTTAACAATGTATTTATTTGATGGACTCTTTTTCTTTCTTGTTTTCAAACCTTTTGCTGCTTGACCCCAAGGCGAAACAGGATGACTTCCACCTGATGTTTTACCTTCACCACCACCCATTGGATGATCTACAGGATTCATTACAACACCTCTAACATGAGGTCTTTTTCCTAACCACCTAGTTCTACCTGCTTTACCTAAACTAATATTTTCATGAACTGAGTTTCCAACAGTTCCATAAGTAGCCATACATTCTAAGTTAACTAATCTTGTTTCACCTGAAGGTAATTTTAATGAAGCATAATTACCATCTTTAGCCATCAACTGTATTGCTGATCCTGCTGACCTACCTAATTGACCACCTTTACCAGGCTTCAATTCAACATTGTGAATGAAACTTCCCAAAGGTAAATCTTTCAATTTTAACGCATTACCAACTTTAATTTCCGCGCCACTACCGTTCATTACAGTTAATCCAACTGTCAAACCCTCAGGAGCAAGAATATATCTTTTTTCTCCGTCAGCATAATGAAGCAATGCAATTCTACATGAACGATTTGGATCATATTCTATAGATGCAACTTTTGCAGGAACACCATACTTATTTCTCTTGAAATCAATAATTCTGTAACGTCTTTTATGACCACCGCCACGGAATCTAGTTGTTATTCTACCTAAATTATTTCTACCACCGGATTTCTTCAAAGAAGAAGTAAGCGATTTTTCAGGAGAATCCTTTGTAATCTCATCAAATGATGAAATTGACATAAATCTCGTTCCGGGTGTATTTGGTTTTAATTTTCTAATAGCCATTTATAAAACTCCAGTTCAACCTATCCTTAAACTTCACCGAATAAATCTATTGTTTGACCTTCTTTAAGTGTAACTATTGCTTTTTTGTATTTTTTAGTTCTACCTGCAAAACGACCTTTTTTGGTAAACTGAGTTTTCATTTTACCTTTGTATCTAATTGTATTAACAGTTAGAACATCTACATTAAACTTTTGCTTTAGTGCAGCTACAATTTGAATCTTATTAGCATTCACATCAACTATAAAGCCATATTTTCCAGATTTTTCCGAAATTTCAGTCATTTTTTCAGTAATCAAAGGTTTTACTAATACATTTACCATCTTTATACCTTAATTTAAGATTGCTTCTAATTTATCTACAGCACCTTTTTGTAAAACAACAACTTGTGAATTCAATATTTCATAAGTCGATGCCTTATAAGCTTCTAATATATTTACCTTAGGAATATTTCTTCCTGATTTATAAACATTTTCCAAGGTATCATTTGTTAATAAAAGAACTTTTTTGCCATCCAAATTTAGCGACTTTAATATTGTACTAAATTCTTTTGTTTTTGGTTGATCAAAATTAAAGTCCTCTAAAACATAAATTTGTTCTGATTTTGCTTTATAAGATAGAGCTACTCTTCTAGCAACAATCGAAGCTTTTTTGTTTAATTTTTGTCTGTAATTTCTTGGCTTAGGACCAAAAATGGTTCCACCACCAACCCAAAGAGGAGATCTTGTAGTACCAACTCTGGCAACACCTCTACCTTTTTGCCTCCAAGGTTTTCTTCCACCACCTCTAACATCACTTCTCTCTTTCGCTTGGTGAGTTCCTTGTCGTTGATTAGCTAAATAAGCTTTAACAGACAAATAAACAACGTGATCATTAGGCTCAACATTAAATATTGAGTCGTTTAACTCAATTTGTTCGCCACTTTTTGTACCATCAATTTTATAAACATCTATCTTCATTATGCAACCAACTACTTATTAATTTCGAGAATTGAATTTATTGCGCCCGGCAAAGCACCTTTAACCATTAAGATGTTTTTTTCAGGCATAACTCTAACTACTCTTAATCCTGATACTGTGACTCTACTAAATCCCATTCGACCACCCATTCTTTGTCCCTTGAATACTCTCGAAGGGTAAGAACTTTGTCCAATAGAACCAGGTGCTCTTTCACGATTATGCTGGCCATGAGTTCTTCCGCCAACACCACTAAATCCGTGTCTTTTTACAACACCCTGAAAACCTTTACCTTTACTTTTTCCGGAAACTTTAACAATATCACCAATTTGAAATAGTTCAACAGTTAAATCATCACCAATATTATGGTCAGTAAAAGTAAAATTTTTAAATTCTCTAAGTACAGCAGCAGGGCTTGAATTAACTTTATTAAAAAATCCCATTTCCGGCTTGTTTACTTGTTTTTCTTTTTTACTTCCAAATCCAAGTTTCAATGCCTCATAGCCATCTTTATCTTTAGTCTTCACATCATAAACTTTACAAGGACCTACTTCCAAAACTGTTACTGGAATTATCGTTCCATCTTCAGTATAAATGCTTGTCATTCCTATTTTTTTTCCTAACAATCCAGGCATTTTAACATTCCTTATAACTTAATCTCAATATCTACTCCCGCCGGAATTTCCAATTTGCTCAAAGAATCGACGGTTTTGTTGTTAGAATTATGAATATCAATAATTCTTTTATGAGAACGAATTTCAAATTGCTCTCTAGATTTTTTATCTACGTGAGGAGAGCGTAAAACAGTAAAAAGAGATCTTCTAGTTGGAAGAGGTATAGGACCGGAAACCACTGCTCCAGTACTTTTAACTGTTTTAATGATCTTTTCAGTCGACTTATCAATCAAAATATGATCGTATGATTTTAATTTAATTCTAATCTTTTGACCAGCCACTTTTAAAACTCTCCTTATATAAAAGGGGAATTAATCCCCTTTATAAACTATATTTTATGCAAAAATCTTAGTTACAACACCAGCTCCAACAGTTCTTCCGCCTTCACGAATAGCGAATCTTAAACCGTCTTCCATGGCTATTTCAGAAATAAGTTCAACTTTTAATTTAACGTTATCACCAGGCATTACCATTTCAGTACCTTCAGGCAATTCAGCAACACCAGTTACGTCTGTAGTTCTAAAATAAAACTGTGGTCTATATCCGTTAAAGAATGGAGTATGTCTACCACCCTCTTCTTTCGATAAGATATAAACTTCACCTTCAAAAACTTTATGCGGAGTGATAGAACCAGTTTTTGCTAATACCATTCCTCTTTCTATTTCTTTTTTATCAACGCCTCTTAACAATAAACCGGCATTATCACCAGCCATTGCTGCATCTAGTTCTTTTCGAAACATTTCAACACCAGTAACAACAGTTTTTTTGTGGATTCCAAGACCAATTAGTTCTACTTCTTCACTAACCTTAACTTGTCCTCTTTCAACTCTACCAGTTGCAACAGTACCACGACCAGTGATTGAGAAAACATCTTCCACAGGCATTAAAAATGGTTTGTCAACAGCTCTTTCTGGGATTGGTATATATGTATCAACAGCATCCATTAATTCCCAAATGCAATTCAATCTTACATCGTCTTGAGCGGCAGCATCATCAGAAGCTGCATCTAAAGCATGCAAAGCTGAACCTTGGACAATTGGAATATCATCACCAGGGAATTCGTATTCTGTTAATAATTCTCTCATTTCCATTTCAACCAACTCTAACAATTCAGGATCATCTACCATATCAACTTTGTTCATGAAAACAACCATTCTAGGAACACCAACTTGGCGAGCTAACAGAATATGTTCTCTTGTTTGTGGCATAGGACCATCAGTAGCAGCAACAACAAGAATAGCACCGTCCATTTGAGCAGCACCAGTGATCATGTTTTTTACATAATCGGCGTGACCAGGACAATCAACGTGAGCATAATGTCTATTTGCAGTAGAATATTCTACGTGAGCAGTAGCAATAGTAATACCACGTTCTCTTTCTTCAGGAGCATTGTCAATAGAATCAAATGTTCTTTTTAGAGATAAACCTTTCTTAGCAAGAGCCATCGTGATAGCAGCAGTAAGAGTAGTTTTACCATGATCAACGTGTCCAATAGTACCAACGTTAACGTGAGGTTTACTCCTATCAAATTTTTCCTTTGCCATCGAATTCTCCTTTATTATTTACTTATTTAATTAATTAATTCTTTTACGCTTCTAGTGATTTTTTAGATTGAGTTTTTTCTGATATTTCATCAGCAATACTCTTTGGAACTTCTGCATAATGAGCAAACTGCATAGAATATATTGCTCTACCTTGTGTCATGGATCTTAATCTTGTAGCATAACCAAACATTTCTGAAAGGGGTGCTAAACAACGTATAACTTGAGCATCTCTTCTAGCGTTAAAACCTTCAATCTTTCCTCTTCTAGAGTTCAAATCTCCCATTACATCACCTAAATACTCTTCAGGAGTTGTAACTTCAACCGCCATTACTGGCTCTAGAAGCGCTGGTTTTGCTTTGCGTGCACCGGCTTGAAAAGCCATAGAACCCGCAACCTTAAATGAAATCTCATCAGAATCTACATCATGATAAGATCCATCATATATTTTAATTTTTATATCAACCATTGGAAAACCGGCAACAACACCATTTCTCATTGCTTCTTGAACACCATTAGAAACAGCCGGTATATATTCTTTAGGAACAACACCACCAACAATTCCATTTATAAATTCGTAACCTTTACCTGGTTCATTTGGTGATATTTCCAGCCATACATGGCCGAACTTACCTCTACCACCAGATTGCTTTACAAACTTACCTTCTGATTGCACAGATTGAGTTATTGTTTCTCTGTACGCTACTTGTGGTTTACCAATATTTGCTTCAACTTTAAATTCACGTCTCATTCTATCTACTAAAATTTCAAGATGTAACTCACCCATACCACTAATTAGTGTTTGACCAGTCTCATCATCAACTTTAACTTTGAATGTAGGATCTTCATCAGATAATTTAACCAATGAATCAGACAATTTATCTTGATCAGCTTTTGTTTTAGGTTCAATAGCAATCTGAATAACCGGTTCAGGAAAAGTCATTTTTTCTAGAACAATTTGATCACCTTCAGCACATAATGTATCACCAGTGCGCGTAAATTTCAAACCTACAATTGCAGCAATATCACCAGCTCTAATTTCATCCAAGTCTAATCTTGTATTAGCATGCATCTGAAGTATTCTTCCGACTCTCTCTTTTTTGCCAGATATTGAATTATATACATATGATCCAGCTTTCAAAGAACCACTATAAACTCTTACGTAAGTTAACTTACCAACAAATGGATCCGTCATAATCTTAAATGCAAGAGCAGCGAAATTTTCATTTTCATCAGTTTTAACATATATAGTATCTTCTTCACCAGCATGATGTGCTTTAACTTCCGGGAAATCAACGGGTGATGGTAAGAAATCAATAACTGAATCTAATAATTTTTGTACACCCTTATTCTTAAAAGAAGAACCACAAAGAACAGGGATTATTTTTAATTTTACAGTTGCTTCTCTTAATACCTTTTTAACTTCTTCCTCTGTAATTGGCTTACCGTCTAAATACTTTTCCAATAAAGTATCATCAATATCAGACACAGCTTCAAGCATAATAGTTCTATGCTTATTAGCAAGCGGAACCAAATCATGAGGAATTTCAACATCTTCAAATGTTGCACCCAAAGACTCTTCGTGATACATTCTAGCTGTCATAGACATTAAGTCAATAACACCTGAAAACATATCTCCTTCACCAATTGGTAATGATAGTGGAATTGCATTAGCACCTAATCTTTCTCTCATCATGTCTACTGCATGATAAAAATCTGCACCAACTCTATCCATTTTATTAACAAAAGCAATTCTAGGTACACCATACTTATCAGCTTGTCTCCAAACAGTTTCAGATTGAGGTTCTACACCACCAACTGCGCAGAAAAGTGCAATAGCTCCATCAAGAACTCTTAATGATCTCTCAACCTCAACTGTAAAATCAACGTGACCGGGAGTATCAATAATATTAATATGATGATCTTTCCAAACACATGTTGTAGCAGCACTAGTAATAGTTATACCACGCTCTTTTTCTTGCTCCATCCAATCCATAGTAGCTCCACCTTCATGAACTTCGCCCATTCGGTGTAATCTACCTGTATAATACAAAATTCTTTCTGTCGTAGTAGTTTTACCGGCATCAATGTGAGCCATAATACCGATATTTCTTACTTTGTCTATATTTACTTTTTTTGCTGACATTATTTTATATAAAACCTTTCTGAACCATTACCATTTAAAGTGTGCAAATGCTTTATTAGCTTCCGCCATTCTGTGTGTATCTTCTTTTTTCTTAACTGATGACCCCTCACCAGCAGCCGCAGCAGCAAGTTCTCCGGCTAATCTAGCAGCCATTGTTTTTTCGCTTCTTTGTCTTGAATAATTTCTTATCCATCTTAATGCTAAAGCGATTCTTCTTTCATGCCTAACTTCCATTGGCACTTGGTATGTCGCTCCACCTACTCTTCTACTTCTAACTTCTACCATTGGTTGAACATTAGAAATTGCTTTCTTAAAAACTTCAATAGCAGGCTTTTTTGTTTTCTTTTCAACTAAATCCAAAGCGTCATAAATCAAAGTTCTTGCCGTAGATTTTTTCCCGTCAAGCATCATGTAATTAACAAATTTTGTTATGATAATTTCATTGAATTTTGGATCAGGTTTAACGAATCTTTTTTCTGCTCTTCTTTTTCTCATATCTCAATCTTACTTAGTTGCTTTTGGTCGTTTAGTTCCGTATTTCGATCTTCCTTTTTTCCTCTCACTAACACCACTTGTATCAAGTGTTCCACGAATAATATGATAACGAACGCCAGGAAGATCTTTCACTCTACCGCCTCTAATCAATACTATTGAGTGTTCTTGCAAATTGTGTCCTTCACCAGGAATATATGCTGTAACTTCTATTCCATTTGTCAGCCTAACACGAGCTACTTTTCTCAAAGCAGAGTTAGGTTTTTTAGGAGTTGTAGTATAAACTCTAGTACATACTCCTCTTTTTTGAGGACAAGCTTCTAAGGCTGGTGCCTTATTTTTTGAAGCTACTACTTTTCTACCTTTTCTAACTAATTGACTTATAGTTGGCACAAATAACTCCAGACTTTCTAAAGAAAATTCAGACTCTCAATATAGATATATTTGCATCTTTTGTCAAGATAACAAAATGTTATTTTTAACTATTAAACGGTTTCTTCTTTACTTTCTTCAACCGCTACTTCTGCTACTTCCTCTGCTACTTCATCTTCTGTTAGGAATAACTTAGAATACTTCTTAAGCCCAGTACCAGCGGGGATTAAATGCCCCATAACAACATTCTCTTTTAAACCAACTAGTGTATCAACTCTAGCTTCTGTAGCCGCATTAGTTAATACTTTTGTTGTCTCTTGGAAAGATGCTGCCGAGATGAAACTTTCAGTGGATAATGCTGCTTGAGTTATACCTAAAAGTAGATTCTCAAAAGTTGCTGGTTCAGCATCTCTAGCTTCAATTAAGTTTTTACTTTTTCTTTCTAAATCTGCATTTACTTCTCTTAATTTTGACTTTGATATAAGTGAATCCACTTTATATTTTGATTGTCCGGGATCAATTATATATGCCATATTCTTGATCATATCATTTTCAGCAATAAACTTATTTCTGTCAACAACATCTTCTTCAATAAAGCTTGTATCTCCGGACGTTACTACTTTCAATTTTTGCAACATTTGCTTTACTATTGTTTCAATATGTTTATCGTTTATCTTTACACCCTGCAAACGATATACATCTTGAATTTCATTTACTAAATATTCTTGAACAGCGTTTGTTCCTTTAATTTTCAAAATACTGTGAGGATCAATTGGTCCATCAGTAATTTTTTCTCCAGCTGGAATTTCATCACCTTCCTGAACTAGAATATGCTTGCCATATGAAACGCCGTAAACTTTTTGAACTGTACCGTCAAAAGATTCAACAATTATTTCACGTGATCCTTTTTTACGAACACCAAATTTTACTCTTCCTTCAATTTCAGAAACTACAGCAGGATCATGTGGGCTTCTAGCTTCAAATAATTCAGTTACTCTTGGAAGACCGCCCGTGATATCTCTTGTTTTTGATGCTGATTTAGACATCTTGGCTAGGATTGTACCGGCTTGAATTGAATCATTTTCCTCAACAGTTAAATAAGCACGTGTTGGTAAATTGAATACTTTTTGATTTCCTTCTTCATCTTCAACAATAATGCTTGGTGTTAAAGTTTTATCTTTTGATTCAATTACTACTTTTTGTACGTGACCAGTTTGCTCATCGGCAACTTGTTGTATTGTTGAATTATCAATTAAATCTTGGAATTTAACTTTACCTTTAATATCAGTTATAATCAAAGCATTATAAGGATCGTGATTATATAAAGCCTGTCCTTTTTTAACAGCTTGTCCATCATTTACTAATAGTTCAGCACCATAAGGAATATCAAACTTTTTAATTTGTCTATCATCGTTATCGTAAATTCCAATTGAACCTCTTCTGCCTATGACAACTTTTACCGAGCCGAAGAAATCTGTTTTTTCAACAAAATTTATTTTATCAAATTTAACTTTACCTTCAATATTTGTTTCAACATTTGATTGAGAAGCTATACGTGAAGAAGTACCACCCAAATGGAAAGTTCTAAGAGTAAGCTGAGTTCCAGGCTCACCAATTGATTGAGCTGCAACGATACCAACTGCTTCCCCTATTCCAACTAATTTACCGGTTGTTAAATTTCTTCCATAACATTTTGCACAAACACCTTGCTTAGATTCACATGTTAAAACAGTTCTTATATGAACAGAATCAATATTTGAATCATCAATTCTTTCTGCAATATCTTCTTCGATTAATTCACCAGCTTCAATTATTAGTTCATCTGTTCTTGGATCATAAATATCTTCTTGTGCTGTTCTTCCTAGAATTCTTTCTGCAAGTGGTTCTCTTTCTAACTCTACATCTTTAAGAGCTGAAACATAAACGCCTCTAATTGTCTCACAATCGATTTGCGAAATAATAACATCTTGAGCAACATCTGTTAATCTTCTGGTTAAATAACCGGCATCAGCAGTTTTTAATGCTGTATCTGCAAGACCTTTACGAGCACCGTGAGTAGAAATAAAATATTCAAGTACAGAAAGACCTTCTTTAAAGTTAGCTATAATTGGATTTTCAATAATTTCGCCTGATTGACCACTTAAGCTTTTTTGAGGTTTTTGCATAAGACCTCTCATACCGGCCAACTGTCTCACCTGTTCTTGAGAACCTCTAGCACCTGAATCAACCATCATATGAAGTGAATTAAATCCGTTTTGATCACTTCTAATTCTGTCCATTAAATGCTGTGAAACTTTTGAGTTTGTAATTGTCCAAATATCAATAATTTTATTATATCTCTCAGAATCAGTAATCAAACCTTGTTCATGTTCGCTAAATACTTTCTTAACATCTTTGTTAGCCTTATTAACAAGTTCAACTTTTTCATCCGGAACAATCATATCACTAAATGAAATTGAAATACCTGCAGCCGTAGCATAACGATATCCCAAATCCTTTAGGTCATCTAAAAATTGTGCAGTTCTCTTGTTACCTAACTTTATAAACATTTTATAGACGAATCCACTAAAAACTTTTTTAACTAATAGTTCATTAAAGAAACCAATTTCTTCCGGAACAATTCGGTTGAAAATAATTCTGCCAACCGTTGTTTCAATAAACTCGCCTTTAACTTTAACTTTAACTTTTGCATGAAGTTCAACTGCTTTATTATCATAGGCAATAATAACTTCTTGGGTATCACCAAAAATCATACCTTCGCCACGTGCACCAGATTTAACTTTTGTTAGATAGTAAACACCAAGTACAATATCCTGAGTTGGTACAACAATAGGATTACCATTCTGAGGTGAAAGAATATTATGACTTGAAAGCATTAGCATTGAAGCTTCTAATTGTGCTTCATATGAAAGTGGAACGTGAACGGCCATTTGATCGCCGTCAAAATCCGCATTAAATGCAGTACATACCATAGGATGAAGCTGAATAGCTTTACCATCTATTAAACTTGGCTGGAAAGCTTGAATTCCTAATCTGTGAAGAGTTGGAGCACGATTTAATAATATCGGATGACCTTGAATTAATTTTTCAAGAATATCCCAAATTACAGGATCTTTTCTATCAACAGCTTTTCTAGCACTTTTTACAGTTTTGTAATATCCACGTTCAATTAATTTTCTTATAATAAATGGTTTGAATAATTCAACGGCCATATCTTTTGGAAGTCCGCACTGATGAAGTTTTAACTCAGGTCCAACAACAATTACCGAACGTCCTGAATAATCAACTCTTTTTCCCAATAAGTTTTGACGGAAACGTCCTTGCTTTCCTTTAAGCATATCGCTTAAAGATTTTAGAGGTCTGTTGCCATCACTTCTTACTGCACTAGTTCTTCTTGAATTATCAAATAACGCATCAACAGCTTCTTGAAGCATTCTTTTTTCGTTTCTTAAAATTACTTCAGGAGCTTTAATATCAATTAATCTTTTTAATCTATTATTTCTAATTATTACTCTTCTATAAAGATCGTTAAGATCTGAAGTTGCAAATCTTCCACCTTCTAAAGGGACTAAAGGTCTTAACTCAGGAGGAATTACAGGAACAACACTTAAAACCATCCATTCCGGTTTGTTAGGTACTTTTCCTTCTTTTTCTCTAAATGCTTCCAGAACTCTTAATCTTTTAAGAAGATCATTTCTTTTTTGTTGTGATGTTTCAACTTTTAATTGAGCTTTTAAGGTTAAAAAAGTTTCTTCAACAGGAGTAGCTTTTAACAACTCTTTTATAGCATCGCCACCAATTTTAGCAATGAATTTCTTTGGATCGTTATTTTCTAGCGAATCGTTATCATGTGGAAGAGAATTGACTATTTCATAGTATTGATCTTCTGAAATCAAATCTTTATAGTTAAGTCCTGTTGGACCAGGATTAATAACTACATAAGATTCATAATAAATAATTTTTTCAAGTTCCTTAGTTGTCATTCCAAGAATATTACCAATTTTAGAAGGAAGAGACTTAAAGAACCAAATATGAACTACTGGAACAGCAAGACCAATGTGCCCCATTCTTTCTCTTCTAACAGATTTTTGAGTAACTTCAACACCGCATCTATCGCACACAATTCCTTTATATCTAATACCTTTGTACTTACCACAAGCACATTCCCAATCCTTAACTGGTCCGAAAGTTTTTTCACAGAACAAACCATCCTTTTCAGGTCTAAAGGATCTATAATTGATAGTTTCCGGTTTTGTAACTTCACCATGCGATCTTGACAAAATATCATCAGGGCTGGCAAGACCAATTGTCAACTTTTCTATTTTTTTAATCTTATTTTCTTGAGTTTTAAACCTCATTTGGTATCTCCTTTAAACTTTTCGATAGTTCAACTAGTTGATTTTAATATCCAGACCAAGCCCTTGCAATTCTTTAATAAGCACATTAAAGGATTCGGGGATATTTGGCTTATGAAGATTTTCACCTTTAACAATTGCTTCATAAGTTTTTGCTCTACCTTGAACATCATCACTTTTTACAGTTAAGATTTCTTGAAGAATGTGAGCAGCGCCGTAACCTTCAAGCGCCCAAACTTCCATTTCTCCAAATCTTTGTCCACCGAATTGTGCTTTACCACCTAATGGTTGTTGTGTAATTAGCGAATATGGTCCTATGGATCTAGCATGGATTTTGTCATCAACCATGTGACCTAACTTAAGCATATAAATATAACCACAAGTTACTTTTTGATGGAATTTTTCACCTGTTCTTCCATCTACTAACGTAGCCTTACTTCCATTTGGAAGCCCAGCGCTTTCTAACCACGCTTCAACATCTTTATAACCTGCACCGTCAAAAATTGGTGTTTCAAATTTTAATCCCATTTTTTTTCCAACCCAACCTAAAGCAGTTTCATATAACTGACCTAAGTTCATTCTGGAAGGTACACCAAGAGGATTAAGTACTATATCCACAGGAGTTCCGTCTTCATGATGCGGCATGTCTTCAACAGGAACAACTTTAGCAACAACACCTTTGTTTCCATGTCTTCCAGCCATTTTATCACCAACGGTAATTTTTCTTTTCTTTGCTACATAAACTTTAGCAAGTTGAACAATTCCCGGTGGTAGTTCATCGCCACTTTGAATATTTAATTTTTCTCTTTTAAATTCTTCTTCATAATCAGAAAGTATTTTGAAATAATTTGCAAAAAGTGCTTTAATCATTTCATTACTTTTTTTGTCATCAAACCATTCTTGCGTGTAATCTAACTTTGTTAAATCTTCAAGTTTGTTTAATGCTTCTTCTTTTAAAACAGTACCGCTTCTAAAAACTATTGTACCATCTAAGTCTCTGATACCAATAGAAGTTTTACCTTCAGCAATTTTATTTATTTTTAAGACAAGTTTTGCATAATGCTTGTCTTTGTTCAATTTAAATTGATGGTCAATAGCTTCCAATTGTTTCTTTTCAATTTTTTTCGATTCAGCATCTTTTTTCTTTCTGCTGAACAATCTTGTTTTTATGATAGTCCCCTTTAATCCTGGAGGAGCTTTCAATGATGCATCCTTTACATCACCGGCCTTGTCTCCAAAAATTGCTTTCAAAAGTTTTTCTTCAGGAGTTGGGTCTGTTTCTCCTTTTGGAGTAATCTTTCCAATCAGAATATCATTTTCTTTTACTTCGGCTCCTTCACGAATAATACCGTTTTCATCCAAATTTTTTGTAGCTTCTTCAGATACATTTGGAATATCACGCGTCAATTCTTCTTCGCCACGTTTTGTTTCTCTAACTTGTAATTCAAATTCTTCTATATGTATTGAAGTGTAAACATCTTCAGAAACTAATCTTTCACTAAGAACAATAGCATCTTCAAAATTATATCCCCTCCAAGGCATGAATGCAACTAATACGTTTTTACCAAGCGCTAGTTCACCTTTATCTATCGAAGGACCGTCAGCAAGAACATCACCTTTTTTCAGTTTCTGTCCAACTTTACAAACCGGTTTTTGATTAAAGCAAGTTTCTTGGTTTGTTCCGCCAAATTTTGTCATTTTGTATGAAACACGTCTTTCATCATCAAAAGATGTAATTGATTCAGGACTATTTTCATTTACTTCATACTTAACTATTATTTTTCTACCATCAACATATTCAACAACTCCATTATCTTCAGCTAATAGCATTGTTCTTGAATCATGAGCTAATTTATATTCCATTCCGGTTCCAACCAATGGTGCTTCAGTCATAAGCAACGGTACAGCTTGACGCTGCATGTTAGAACCCATAAGAGCTCTGTTAGCATCATCATGCTCTAAAAAAGGGATTAATGCTGCGGCAGCACTTACAATTTGTGAAGGAGCAACATCCATATAATGAACATTTAACGGAGGAACTACAGGGAACTCTCCTTTTTCTCTACATTTTACTCTATCATTTACAAAGTCACCTTTATCCGTAATTGGTGCATTTGCCTGAGCAATTATATATTCATCTTCTTGATCGGCGCTTAAATAATCAACACTATTGAGAACCTTACCATTTTTAACTTTTCTATATGGTGTTTCTAAAAATCCATAACTGTTAACTTGAGAATAAATTGTTAACGAAGAAATAAGACCAATGTTTGGTCCTTCAGGTGTTTCAATTGGACAAAGTCTGCCATAATGAGAATGGTGAACGTCACGAACTTCAAAACCTGCTCTTTCTCTTGTTAATCCACCAGGCCCTAAAGCAGAAACTCTTCTTTTATGAGTTAACTCTGAAAGCGGATTTGTCTGATCCATAAACTGCGACAACTGATTAGTACCAAAAAACGCATTGATAACACTAGTTATTGTTCTGGCATTTACAAGATCTTGTGGTTGCATGTTTTCATTGTCACGCATATTCATACGTTCTTTAATTGTTCTAGACATTCTTGCCAGACCAACGTTAAACTGCTGCATCAATTGCTCTCCAACAGTTCTAACTCTTCTATTTCCTAAGTGATCAATATCATCAACGGCAACATTACCATTTTTTAGATGGATTATATTTTTCATAATTGCCATGATATCGTCTTGAGTTAAGATTTTCACTTCCATAGGAATGCTTAATCCCAACTTGTCATTCATCCTAAAACGTCCAACTTCGCCTAAATCATATCGTTTATCATTAAAGAATAGTTTATCAATTAATCCTTGAGCTGTATCAACATCAGGAGCTTCGCCTGATCTTAATTGTCTATAAATAGCAAATAAAGCTTCTTCTTTGGTTGTTGATGTATCTTTGCGGAGTGTGTTTAAAATTAAATCTTGATCCGGAGTAGTACCTGAGCTAATCAACTTAATTTTTTTAACATCTGAGGCTTGTAAATTTTCAATAATCTCTTCGGTAACTTCTTGATCTTTAGCAACGTATATTTCACCTGTGGCCATATCAATAACATCTTCACTAGCTAATCTACCACCAAAGTCTTCGGCAGTTAATTTCTTTACATCAACTTCTTCAATCAAATTAAATAAGTTCAAAATTTCCTCATCGGTAGTAAAGCCCAATGCTCTTAAAAGAGTTGTAGCTGGAAATTTCTTTCTTCTATCAATATACACATACATAACATGATTTATATCTGTAGCAAATTCAACCCATGATCCCCTAAAAGGAATAATTCTAGCAGAATATATTGGTGTTCCATTAGGGTGAACTGTTTGAGCAAATGCCACACCGGGTGAGCGGTGAAGCTGACTAACAATAACACGTTCAGAGCCATTAATTATAAATGTACCTCTGTTAGTCATAAAAGGAAGATTACCTAAATAAACTTCCTGTTCAACCGTATTTACAAACTCTTCTGTTTCGTTATCTCTTGAAGAAAGTCTTAATTTCGCCTTTAAAGGTGCGTTATAGGTAAGACCTCTTTCTTCACATTCATCAATAGAAAACCTAGGTTTTTCAATAAAATATGAAAGAAAATCTAATCTATAAAACTCCTTATTATCCATTATAGGGAAATTAGTAGTAAAAACAGACTGGAGCCCGACATCTTCCCTTTTAGAAGGAGCTGTTCTAAGCTGAAGGAATTCTTCAAAAGATTCTAACTGTATATTTAGTAAATCCGGGATATCTATGGCAGGAGTAATAGAAGAAAAAGTAACTCTTTTATTCAATTTATTGATTTTGTAGTTCTCCAAACCGAGCCTCCCTTAAAAATATTTTGATCACAAAATAATATAAAAGTGGAAAGGCGGAGTTCACCGCCTAACCACTTTAGTTAACAACTTAATTTATATTGAAATTAGAAATTACTTAAGCTCTACTGCAGCTCCAGCTTCTTCTAATTCTTTCTTTATTTTTTCTGCTTCGTCTTTAGTTGCACCTTCTTTAACTGGTTTTGGAGCGCCATCAACTAAATCTTTAGCTTCTTTCAATCCTAATCCAGTGTGTGCTCTAACAACTTTAATTACATTGATCTTTTTGTCACCAGCGCCAACTAGAATAACATCAAATTCAGTTTTTTCTTCTTCAGCTGGAGCTGCGGCAGCAGCACCTGGCATTGCACCCATCATCATTGGGGCAGCAGCTGTAACGCCAAATTCATCTTCTAATGCTGTTTTTAATTCTGTAGCTTCAACTAATGTCAATGCTTTTATTTTTTCAACGATCTCAGCTATTTTCTCTGACATTTTTTATTTCTCCTATTAGATATTAATTTCTTCTTTTTTTTAATTAAGCAGCTTTTTCTTTTGCTATTTGATCTATAACATTTACTAAATCTCTAGCAACAGCATTTATGGCACCAACAATACCTTGAGCAGGATTTGCTATACTACCAACAATGCTGGCCATAACTTCTTCCTTTGTAGGCATTGTTGCCAAAACGTCTAATTGATCACTTGTGAAAAATTGTCCGTCAAAATAAGCTCCTTTAAATTGGAACGTATTTTTTGTTTCTGAGAATTTTTTAATGAGTTTAGCAGGTGCAACAAAATTTTCTGATGCAAATGCAACGCCGGTCATACCGACTAATAAGTCATTAAATTTCTCAAAACCGCCAATTTCATCAAAAGCTCTCTTCATTAGAGTATTTTTAAAGACTTTATAAGTAACACCATCTTTTCTAAAATCTCCGCGAAGTTTATTTATATCTTCAACAGAAACTCCATGATAATTAACCATGTAAATAGCAGTAGAGTTACTAATTTGTTCTTTAATCTGCTCAACAAATTCGATTTTTTGATTTTTGTTCATTATTAACCTAGTTCAGTTTAACAACTTTCACTTAAATAGAAGCATTTATGTGAGTGCGTAATTTCTATTTTATTTTAACGATACTGAAGTTTCTTCTTTAGTAATAGCAAGGCCAGGTCCCATCGTAGAAGTAACATATAAACTTCTAACATATTGACCTTTAGCTGCAGAAGGTTTCATTTTAATAATTGTTTGCAAGAAGGCTTTAGCGTTTTCTACTAATTGTTCTATTGAAAAAGATAAATTTCCCAATTTAGTATGAACTATACCAGTTTTATCAACTCTAAATTCAATTTTACCGGCCTTAACTTCCTTAACTGCGTTGCCAACATCTTTTGTTACTGTTCCACTTTTTGGATTTGGCATCAAACCTTTGGGTCCAAGAACTCTTCCCAATTTACCTAAATCAGCCATAGTATCCGGAGCGGCAATAATAACATCAACGTCAGTCCAACCTTCTTTAATTTTAGCCAAATAATCTTCAAAACCAACATGGTCTGCGCCAGCATCTTTCGCCGCATTTTGTTCATCAGAACTTTTAGCAATAACCAAAACTCTAACTTCTTTACCTGTACCATGAGGGAGAGAAACTGTTCCTCTTACCATTTGATCAGCATGTCTAGGATCTACACCTAAACGAATTGCACAATCCAATGATTCGGTAAACTTTACAGAGCTATTCTCTTTAAGAAGACTAATTGCTTCCAACAAAGTATATTCTTTTTTAGAATCAACTTTTTCGTTTAATTGTTTTACTCTTTTTGAGTTCTTCATAATTAACTACCCGATTGAATTTAATCTTTTACAGTTATTCCCATACTTCTTGCTGTTCCAGCAATCATATTCATTGCGTGATCAACATCATGAGCATTTAAATCAGCCATTTTGGTTTCAGCAATTTCTTTTAATTGATCTTTAGTAACTTGAGCAACTTTTGTTTTATTAGGTTCAGCAGAACCTTTTTCAATTTTTACAATCTTTTTCAATAATACAGCCGCAGGAGGAGTCTTTGTTATAAATGTAAATGATTTATCTTGATATACAGTTATAACAACAGGAATTATTAAACCAGCTTTATCTGCAGTCTTTGCATTAAACTGTTTACAAAATTCCATTATATTGACACCTTTTTGACCAAGAGCTGGACCAACCGGAGGGGATGGATTTGCAGCACCGGCAGGTATCTGAAGCTTAATGTAACCGACTATTTTCTTTGCCATCTTCTTAACCTAATTAAGTTTTTATTTCTCTAACTCTGCTTGAACAAAATCGATTTCAACCGGAGTTTTTCTTCCAAAAATTGAAACCATTACTTTTACTTTCATTTTCTCTTCATTAACTTCTTCTATGTAGCCTGAAAAATTATTAAAAGGACCGTCTATAATTTTTACAAAATCGCCCGTTCTAAAAATTGTTTCAGTTCTTTCTGTTTCTTCGCCTTGTGAAATTCTACCAACAATTCTTTTAACTTCATCCGGCTGCAATGGATTTGGTGTTGTCTTCGTTCCTAAAAACCCCATGACAGATGCCGTATTTATTATAAAGTCTTTAACTCTATTATCTAGATCTGCTTGGATTAGAATATATCCCGGGAAAAAGTTTTTTGTTTTTGTTCGTTTTTTACCGTCCTTAACTTCAAACACTTTTTCAGTAGGAACCAAAACTTCATGAATTCTTGCTCTTAACTCTAGGTTATCACGAAGTTCGTTGTCAATTAAAGTTTTAACTTTGTTTTCGTGGCCTGAGAAGGTTCTTACTACATACCATTTTGCTTCAATATTTTCCACGATTAAAAGATACCCTTTAAAATTTGCGAAACTCCTAAATCAATAACATAAGTAAAAGCTGCAATCAAAAGACATACAACAATAACTACTCCAGTTGATTCTTTTAATTCATCTTTTGTTGGCCAAGTTACTTTTTTCATTTCTTTGACCACATCATTTACGAAACCAATAATTTTTTCTTTCATAGTAACTTTTTCTTAGTCGCACGAGAGGAGGGATTCGAACCCCCAACCTGCGGTTTTGGAGACCGCTGCTCTGCCAATTGAGCCACTCTCGTAACTACTATTTCGTTTCCTTAAAAATTACGTGTTTTCTGACCACAGGATCATACTTTTTAAATTCTACTCTAGCTGGATGATTTCTTTTGTTTTTCTTCGTTGTATAACGATATCCAGTTCCAGCAGTGCTTTCTAATATTATTACTTGTCTTGCATTTTTATTTTTAGCCATAAAGCTAATCTCCAAACAAATCGTCAAAATTATGACAAAATAAATATTCTAAACTTTTAACTAATCACTACTTTTAATAACTTCAAAAACTTTATTGCAGAGCTGATGACCGGGATTGAACCGGTGACCTCATCCTTACCAAGGATGTGCTCTACCAACTGAGCTACATCAGCATTTCACCATTTCAATGGACCGATGATAAGCCAATTCCCACATTCTTAAAAATTGCGGGTTCTTTTGAGCGGGAGACCGGATTCGAACCGGCGACCAACAGCTTGGAAGGCTGTGACTCTAGCCAACTGAGTTACTCCCGCTTAAAAATAAACAATACAAAAAGAACTACCGTTTTATTAAACGGTGAAACAATAACTTGAATATTTTCGAATGAGAAAAATTTGACGAAGTACGATATGAATGGGATTCAAACCTCCTTCAACAAATTCAGTATGTGGGCGGCGAGGGATTCGAACCCCCAAAGGCTTCCGCCAACGGATTTACAGTCCGCCCCGGCTCTCCAACTCCGGCGTCCGCCCCAAAAGAACATTTCTGTTTCCAAACGAGCATCAAATATAGACTGATTTTTACAAAAATGCAACATTGCATTAAAAAAATATTCTATTAATAAATTTGTCTTTAATTTTAATATTTGTGCAAGTTAATTTTTCGTTTAGAGTAATTTTTTATTTTTCTAATGGTTCCATAACTCTCTATCTAAACTTCTATATTGAATTGCTTCACTGATGTGCTGTGGAAGAATATTTTCTGAATTTTCTAAATCAGCAATTGTTCTGCTTACTTTTAATATTCTATCAAAAGCTCTTGCAGATAGACCTAGTTTTGTCATTGCCATTTTTAATAATTCTGAACCTGCATTATCCAGCTTACAATATTTCCTTACTTCTTTAGAACCCATATCAGCATTATTATTTATGAATTGAATATCAGTAAATCTTAAGGATTGAACTTGTCTTGCTTTTATTACTCTTTCTCTTACATGTATTGACTTTTCACCATTTTCCTTTGAAGATAATTCACTGTATTTAACTGATGCAACTTCAATTTGAATGTCTATTCTGTCCAATAATGGTCCTGATATTTTTGACATATATTTTTGTATCATAGATGTGTTGCATGTGCATTCTTTATTAGGATCAGTAAAAAACCCACATGGGCATGGATTCATTGCAGCTGCAAGCATAAAATTAGCAGGAAATTCGAGCGACATTTTAGATCTGCTAATTGTTACTTTATAATCTTCTAACGGTTGTCTTAAAACTTCTAAAACATTTTTTTTGAATTCGGGTAATTCATCTAAAAATAGAACTCCATGATGCGCAAAAGAAACTTCTCCGGGGCGCGGAAATGAACCGCCGCCAATTAATGCGGCATCAGAAACCGTGTGATGCGGACTTCTAAAAGGTCGCTCTGTAATTAAAGCTTTCGATTTTGACAAAACTCCAGCTACAGAATGAATCTTTGTAGTTGCCAAGGCTTCTGAAAATGTTAAAGGAGGCAGTATTGATGGAAGCCTTTTTGCCAGCATTGTTTTACCTGATCCTGGTGGACCGATCATTATTATATTGTGTCCGCCGGCTGTGGCAATTTCTAAAGCTCTTTTTACATTTTCTTGCCCCTTTACATCAGAAAAATCTAAATGATATTGATTTACTTCTGAAAATAATGCATTAATATCTGACCTTACCGGTTTTATTTGTTTTTCACCATTTACAAAAGCTACAACTTCATTTAAATTTTCTAAACCGTAAACCTCAATTCCTTCTACAATTGATGCTTCGCTTGAAGAATCTTTAGGTAAAATAATTCTTTTCATTCCACTTTTTTGGGCTTCTACAGCAATGGACAAAGCCCCTTTTACAGACCTTAAAGTTCCATCAAGCGAAAGTTCACCTAAAAAAATAGTATCACTTAGCATGTCATCGTTTACTTTACCTATTGCCGATAGAATTCCAATTGCGAGGGGAAGATCAAAAGAGCTTCCTTCTTTTTTAATATCGGCTGGGGCTAAATTTACTGTGATTTTTTTTAATGGGAATTCTAAATTAGAATTTTTAATTGCAGCAGAAACTCTTTCCCTACTTTCTTTTACTGTATTGTCCGGCAATCCTACAATTGTAAATCCGGGAATTTGTTTTTCACAGTGAGTTTCAACTTCTACAATGTAAGCATCAATACCAAACGTGGCACTTGAAAATATTTTTGAGAGCATAATTAATATCTTAAATTTTAGAATAACTCAAAATATTAAAAATTTACAATACTTATCAATAAAAACATTCTAAATTCAATTTAGCGCAAATTAACAATCTTTATTTTTCTGATATGATATTCTATAAATGGAATTTCTTAAAAGAATAAGATTATTTTGCTAAAAGCATTTTCTGAACTTGATTTCCAGTTGGAGTTTTTACTTCACAAAAATATAATCCTGAAGGATAATTGGATCCATCAAATTGAAATGTATAAATTCCTTGTGATAGCGTTCCGTCAAATATTGTTGCAATTCTTTTCCCTACAACATCGTAAACTGCAATTTGAACTTCAGAACTTTCATACATTTCTACACTTAATTGAGTAATTGGATTAAATGGGTTTGGATAATTTGGCTTTATTTCAAAAATATTTGTTAGTCCGGTGCCGACTTTAATTATACTTGAATGATTTTCTGTACTGTCAATATTTACTTGAACAATATTGTAATAAGAAACATCTTGGTTCTTATCAAAGTAATCTATGTAATTGTATTTTTCTTTGTCATCAAGCGCTAAAATTTCTGCAAGCAGATTAAACTTAATTCCGTCAATTGATTTATTGATCAGAAAATATGAGGCTTTACTGTATTTATTTCTTTCCCAGTTCAATTCGATATAAGTATCAAACCTTGTGACAGCCAGCTCAATATTCGATTCAGAAACAACGAAACCATTTTTCTTATATTTATATGGACTTTCGGTAAATTCTAGAATTGGTTCATTCAAATTTTTAAAAGACATTTTTTTTGTATTATTAAATTCAACATTTTCCAGATCAAATTTTTCTTTGTTCTTTAGGAATTCATTATCAATTAAACTTTTGTTTATTTCATCAATTCCAATTGGCAATTTTGTTTGAAATTTTAATCCATTTTGCTTTATAATATTTTCATCAATATTATTGAGTTCAGTCAAAAATCTGTTATTGAAAAAGAATATCAGCTTGTTTTCATTTTTATTGAACCAAATTGAAATTTTATCCCATGTATTTTTTGAAATAAAAACTTGACTAAAATCAACCTGATTTTCTTCTTTTAGAATTTCTAAAAATTGCAATTTGTTTGTATTTATGAAAAGAAGTGTGTCATTAAATTGATTTGTTAAATGAAAAACGTTTGTAGTTAAGCTGTCAATTTTAAACCAAAATTGGAAAAAATTATATTTTTCATCAAACAGCTTGTTTAAAGAAAAATTTGCACCTTTATTAAATTTTATAAAATAATCATTGTTTTTACCGAGGATTTCAAAATAAGATTTTCTTTCTTCATCAAAAAAATTGTTATACGAATTCCATTCATAAACTTCTTCATCATTAAAGAAATATTTTACTGAAAACTTGTAATTTAACTTTCCCTCAGATTCACAAATCAGATTTAGTGAAATTTGATTGGCCAGAATTTCTCTATCTTCATCAACTTTAATAACAATTTGATTTTCATACGAACTAATTTTTTCTGCAGAAAGAGAAGATAATTCAGATTGGTTTTTTAACACTGCTTTACTTAAAGAATGTTTTTTATCAGCAATAAAATTAATTTTTATTGAAGTAAATTCGAAATCAGGTTGATTTAAAATTAATGAGACTTGAAATTTTTTCTCCAGAATGGTATAATCCGGAAAATCAATTTTGATAAATGGATTAAATGCTTGTCCTTTTAAAGAAAGAACAAGCACTAACAATATAAAAAAGTTCTTTTTTATCATATGTCGAGCAAAAGAATATTTATTCTAATTTTATAAAATGATCATTATTTAAAGTTTCTTAAAAACTCTAAACGATCTTGTAATTGCTCAACCGGAACAAGAAGTTTGTCTTTTCCATAAATTGCATCTTCTCTATTCGAATAAACAAGTTCGTAATCTTTACTCATAACAATAGCTTCTTCAGGACAGACTTCTTCACAAAATCCACAGAAAATACATCTTAACATATTAATTTCAAATTTCTCAGGGAAACGTTCTTTTTCTCTATCTGTTTCATTGGCTTGAACTTCAATTGCTAATGCCGGACAAACTCTAGAACATAAACCGCAAGCCACACATCTTTCTCCGGCTTCCTCTTCTTGAACTAAAACTGGTCTTCCACGATATGATGCTGGTGGATCAAACTTTTGTTCAGGATATTCTAAAGTTACACGGGGTCTAAACATATTTTTAAGTGTTAGAGCCATACCTTTTGCAATTTCAGGAATATATAATTTTTCTAAAATTGTTAAATCTTTTGCTCTTCTCTTAACTGCCATAAATTTATCCTTTACACATTAAATAACATTATTAAAACTGCAACCCAAACTACATTTAGTAATGATAGTGGGAACATAACTTTCCAACCTAAAGACATCAACTGGTCATATCTAAATCTTGGTATTGACCATCTAACCCAAATGAAGAAAAACAGTAGCGCACCCATTTTAACCATAAAAGCACTAATCTGTAAAATTACGGTTAACGTTGTTCCCAAATTTAAAGTTTCGATATAAGGAACTTGCCAACCGCCAAGATATAAAGTAACAATCATGGAACTAGCAATAATCATATTTGCATATTCTGCTAAGAAAAATCCGGCAAATTTCATTGAAGAATATTCAGTGTGAAAACCACCAACAAGTTCAGGTTCGGCTTCGGGTAAATCAAATGGAAGTCTGTTTGTTTCTGCAAAAGCTGCCACAACAAAAGTAATAAAACCTATTGGTTGAATGAAAGCATTCCACATTAAACCGCTTTGTGCTTCAACAATTTTTAACGGACTTAAAGATTCAGCCATTAAAACTACACCGGCAATTGAAAACCCCATTGAAATTTCGTAAGAAATCATTTGTGCTGAAGATCTAATTCCACCCAAAAGTGAATATTTACTTCCGGATGAGTAACCGGCAAAAGTAATTGCATAAACCCCTATTGAAGTTAATGCAAGAACATAAAGAATACCCATATTTACATCAGCAACAACTAAGTTTACAGTTTCGCCGGCAATTTCAATTGAAGGTCCAATTGGAATAACTGCATAAGATGAAAATGCAACAAAAAGTGCAATAAAAGGAGCTAAAGTATGAAGCGGCTTATTAGCTTTATCCGGAACAATATCTTCTTTTAGAAGAAGTTTAAAAACATCCGCGAAAGGTTGAAGTGCTCCACGCCATCCTACTCTGTTTGGACCAATTCTGTTCTGCGTCCAAGCACTTATTTTTCTTTCAAAATAGACCAAATATGAAACTGTGATCAAAATAATATTGGCTATTATGAGAATTTTGATTAAAGCAAAGTTTCCCAGACTTAATACTGCCCAGATTCCTTCCCAAAGTATTTGTAAAAAAGCCATACCGTTAATTTCTCCGATTATACTGTTGCTTTAGTTTTTGCTGAAAATTTTTCTAATTGTTTACCTAATTCACCAATTTCATCGTAATCCAAACCTTTAAATTCTTCTATCTTATGAGTAATTTCTTCAAAAACTTCTTCTGCCATATTATATTTTAGTTTATGGCTGCTAAACTCCGAAATCTCTGAAATTATCTGCCAAGTTGGTTTTGAATTATATTTTTTACCACTTGCCCATCTATCATATTTAGTTCCAAATTTATCTAAACGACTCATAGACATATTATCGATCGATCTTTCCATATTTTCTGTTGAAACTGCTGGTCTTATTCTTTGAATTCGTCCTTGGAAATTTACAAATGTACCGTTTTTTT
>SWCB01000328.1_pt1 | contig 42235 bp, 38 predicted proteins | sample 4692901 | NCBI WGS metagenome assembly SWCB01 (sample SAMN10267276, study PRJNA491770) | bioreactor metagenome | isolation source: DHS bioreactor inoculated with subseafloor sediment | place: Japan: off Shimokita Peninsula | collected 2006-08 | reverse complement strand
GTGGGTGTGGGTGTGGGAGTGGGTGTGGGTGTGGGAGTGGGTGTGGGAGTGGGTGTGGGTGTGGGTGTAGGTGTGGGAGTTGCGGGCGCTGAGCCAGCACTCGCCGCATCGGTCGCGGCGGCCTCTGCTTTCTTGGCTCGCCTGCGCGGGTTCATGTCTGCCATTGTCCCTGCTGCCCATGGATCGTCATAGCACTGCCGCTGCAGTGAGCCGGGCCAGAGGCTCGCTGAGCGCCTCGATAGCGCGCGACAGCGCGAGCACCTCGTCCGTGCTCAGCTCGGGGTAGTAGACAAAGCCATCGGCGATAGATCCATGTGTCGCGAGCAACGCGTTGACGTTGGCGAACTGTGCATCCAGGTCGGCCACCAACGCGGGGTCGCGCGTCTCGACGATGGTGCGCAGTGCATCGAACGCCGCATACGCGCCGTCCACGTTCGCCTGCATGTCCCACAAGTCGGTGTGCGACCACATCTCTTCCTCGCCCGTGATCTTGGAGGTGGCGAGTTCGTCCAGGAGTTCCTTGGCACCGTTGCCGATCTCGAATGGGGCGATCTCGAAGTCAGGGGCATTGACGCGCCGCTGCAACTCCAGGGTGTCCACCATCATCTGATCCGCAACGGCTATACGGTCTGCATCGGTCTGGGCAAAGCCTTCGGCGGGGGGCCACAGGGTCTTTTCGGCGCGGTGCCAGCCCATCCATAACTCTTGCGGTCCAAGGTCCGCCTCGCGCAAGTCAAGGCTTGGGTCGAGGTCGCCAAACGCCTCGGCGATCGGCTCGATCCGCTCCCAGTGCACGCGAGCGTCGGCGTAGATGGCCCTGGCTGCGTCGTCATCGTTTGCCGCAAAGGCATCGGTAAACGCCTGAGTCTTGACTACCAGCTGGTCCACCTCGCCTTGGACGTAGCCAAGGAATTGGGCCGATGCCGCCTCGAGTGCCGCTGCCTGCTCGCCCGTGGGGGCAGCGGCTTGGCCATCGCCGGTGACGGTGAAGTCGGCCCGGATATCGTCTCCGTCCATGCCGGAGTCGCACGACGTGACGTAGGTTCCCGCGCTCAACGTGAGGACCAAGTCGCGGCTCAGGCCGGGCCCGATGTTCTCGACCTCGGCCATGATCTTGGTGCCGTCGGCGGCGTAGACGTAGAACTCGGCGACCCTGGATCCCGAGTTGGTGACAGCAAAGACGGAGTTGCCTGTCGGCGCTTGGGTGGCGCTCAAGGTGCAGGCATCGTCGGTGAGAGTAACGGCGATCTTGGAGGCGCCGTCGGCCGAATTCGAGGTGCAACCGGCAAGCGCGAGTGCCGCGAGCAGGGGCAAAGCGATGGCGGGGGCGAGGCGTGAAGTGAGGGCGCGGGGGGCAACCCACCCGTGACGGGTGTTCATGTCGTGTCCTTTGGCGGTGCGGTGATCGAACGGGCGGTGTTTAGGCGGGCGGTGTTTAGGCTGCGGAGGTCGTGACCAGTTCCGGCGTTTTTGCGGGCATCGGGGTGCGGGCGAACGCCATCCTTGAAAACAGCCACATGGTGGGTACCAGGTATAACACCCATGCGATCACTTCGAGAATAGTGCTTGCTGGTGAGAAATTGAAGATGCCCTTGAGCAAGGTGGCCACCACGGAGCCTGGGGGGATCGTGGCGGTGACGTCAAAGGCGAGGGTGTTGAGGCCAGGCAGCACGCCGGCCTCTTGCAAGTCGTGGACACCGTACGCGAGCACGCCTGCGGCAATGACAATGAGGAACAGCCCAGTCCACTGGAAGAACACGCGCAGGTTGATGCGCACAGCGCCCTTGTAGATCAGGTAGCCGAGCGCCACTGCGGTGATAAGTCCAAGCACTGCACCCGTGATGGGGGAGGTAGTCGACCCAGAGGCCTGGATGCCTGCCCAGAGGAAGAGGGCTGTCTCGAGGCCTTCGCGTCCCACGGCAACCAGGGCCATCGCGATGATGGCGCCCTTGCCTAGCGCGATCGCCTTTTCGAGACCCTCCTCGAGGTTGCGCTTGAGAAAGCGTGCGGTCTTGCCCATCCAGAAGACCATCCACGTGATGAGCACCACGGCGACGATGCTCAGCACGCCGCCGATGGTCTCTTGCGCGGTGAAGCTCAGCCCGCGCGGGCCGAGTGTGAGCGCGGTTCCCAGCGCGAGCGAGATCGCGGTCGCGATTCCCACACCTGTCCACACGGCGCCGAGCAGGTCGCGTCTGCCCGTGCGCACGATATACGCGATCAGGATGCCGATAACGAGCGACGCCTCGAGGCCCTCTCGCAGGCCGATGAGGTAGTTGGCAAGCATCGGTTCTCCCTGAGTCTTAGCCGACGATGAGGTGCGGCGGACGGCGAAGTAAGGCGAACCTTACTTGGTCAGGCTAGGGGAGTCTCAGGTCCGGTGTCAAATATCCGCAACGACAGCGTTGCGTAATTGGGCGCGGGCGTGCGTGGGGCGTGAGCAGGGTGTTGCGGGGGCGAGGTTTGGTCAGCTACTCGGCGGCTGCCGTGACGTCGACAATCTCGCAAATGACGGCCCCCGCCGTGACAGAGGAACCCATCATCGCGGTGAGCTTGCAGACGACGCCTGCTCGGTGGGCGGTGAGAGGCTGCTCCATCTTCATGGCCTCGAGCACCACGATGAGGTCGCCCTCTTCCACGACGGCCCCGTCTTCCACGGCCACCTTGACGATGGTGCCCTGCATGGGGGAGGCGAGCATGACGCCCGATATGGCGCGCACACCAGGTGCCTTGCGGGCGGTGCGTCGGGCCGGAACGCCAGCGCGGGCGCGAGCCCTACCGGCTTGGGCCAGTGCGGCGGGCAACACGACCTCGAGCCGCTTGCCACCTACCTCGACCACAACGCGCTCGGTGGCGCCGTCATCGTCGTCATGTGACTCGGTGGACGTCCCTGATGCACCCGATGCGCCCGATGCCCCGAGGGTCTTCACGTGTGCGGCAAAGCCTGTTTCGATCCACGTGGTGTACACGCCCAGTTTGCCGTCATCGGAGATGAATTCAGGGGAATCGACGACGGCCCTGTGGAACGGGAGCACAGTGGGGATGCCCTCGATCTTCATCTCGGCAAGCGCGCGCCGCGAGCGGGCGAGCGCCTCCTCACGGGTTGCGCCCCAGACGATGAGTTTGGCCACCATTGAGTCGAAGTTGCCGGAGACTGTGTCGCCCTGGCGCACCCCCGAATCGACGCGCACGCCAGGACCGCCAGGGACGATAAACGTGTTGATGCGTCCGGGAGCGGGCATGAAGTTGTTGGCAGGGTCTTCGCCATTGATGCGGAATTCGAAGGCGTGTCCGCGTACTTGCGGTTCCAGATTCGAGATGGCCTCGCCCGCAGCGATGCGGAACTGCTCGCGCACAAGGTCAACTCCCGTGACCTCTTCCGTCACGGGGTGTTCCACCTGCAGTCGCGTGTTCACCTCGAGGAAGCTGATGGTGCCGTCGGTGCCGATGAGGAACTCGCACGTCCCCGCGCCGATGTATCCGGCCTGGCGCAGTATCGCCTGGCTCGATTCGACAAGGCGCGTGTTTTGCTCTTCGGTGAGGAACGGTGCGGGTGCCTCTTCGACAAGCTTCTGGTGGCGGCGTTGCAGCGAGCAGTCGCGCGTGGAAACCACGACGACGTTGCCGTGGGTGTCTGCCAGGCACTGGGTCTCGACGTGGCGCGGCTTGTCGAGGAATCGCTCGACGAAGCATTCACCGCGGCCGAAGGCGGTGATGGCCTCGCGCGTCGCGGAATCAAAGAGCTCTGGAATGTCCTCGAGGTAGCGGGCCACCTTGAGCCCGCGTCCGCCCCCGCCAAAGGCCGCCTTAATGGCGACGGGGAGGCCAAACTCCTCGGCGAAGGCAATGACCTCGGACGAGTTGGCAACGGGGTCAGGGGTGCCAGGGACCAGCGGCGCTCCTGCGGCAAAGGCGATGTGGCGCGCGCTGACCTTGTCGCCAAGCGATTCGATGGCGTGTGGGGGAGGCCCAATCCAGATGAGGCCCGCGTCGATAACGGCTTGCGCGAACCCCGCGTTCTCCGACAAAAAGCCGTAGCCAGGGTGGATCGCTTCTGCGCCGCTTCGCACAGCGATATCGATGATCTTGGTGATATCCAAATACGTGTCGCGGGCGAGCGTGCCCCCAAGCGCGTACGCCTCGTCGGCAAGGGCGACGTGAGGGGCGTCCCTGTCGGGATCGGCGTAGACGGCGACCGACCTCAGCGAGGCATCGCGGCAAGCGCGAATGACGCGAACGGCGATCTCGCCACGATTGGCTATCAGGACCGAAGAGAAAGCAGGCACGTCGCTCAACATACAGCGCGGGGCGTTTCCAAGGTCTCCGCTGGGGCGCGTGAGGCCCCCGTTTTGGAGGTGAACACAGCATGTGGGACCTGTCTTGTAGGGAATCTACAAAGAACACGGTCCAGTCGGCTGACGGAGTGGGTTCTGGTTGTGGAGCGGCCACAAAAGCGGGTCCCGCGTGAGGGGTGAGAGTGGGGACGTGTCGCTGGGCTGCATCGTGGGGCCGGGGCCAGTGACCCCCACATCTCCCCTCAATGACTCCACAGCTCGGTGACGCTCAACCCGAGGTCGTTCAGCATTCGCCTGACGAGCGGAAGACTCACGCCCACGACGGTGTGGTGATCGCCCTCGATGCGCTCCACAAAGGAGCCCCCAAGGCCATCGATGGTGAATCCTCCAGCCACGTTGAGTGGCTCGCCCGTTGCCACGTAGGCGTCGATCTCGGCATCGCTCAGATCGGCAAAGTGGACGATGGTCGAGGCGGTGGCGCCCACAGCCCCAGCACTAGGGACATCGAGGCGCCCATCTCGCGTGTCGATCAGCCAGTGGCCCGTGTGAAGCACGCCGGAGCGTCCGCGCATTGCGCGCCAGCGGGTGACGGCCGTCGCGGCGTCGCCGGGCTTGCCCACGATGTCGCCATCAAACTCGAGCATCGAGTCGCAACCGAGCACGAGGCTTGCCGATGCCCCGCGCGCCACATCCTCGGCCTTGGCGCGCGCTAGGGCGAGCACCGCGTCGGCGTGAGAAAGCAAGCCGCCCGATGCCGCGCGCGCCTGGATCAGAATCGCGTCTTCGTCGACGCCGCTGACCACGACAGCGGGGTCGAAGCCTGCGGAGCGCAGGGTTGCGAGGCGAGCGGGGGACGCTGAGGCGAGGATCAAGGTAGTCACAGGATGGAGCCTAACGAGGCCGGGGGTGGGGGTGCGGAGCTGAGGTGGCCGGGTGTGAGGTGGTGCGGGGTGTCAGATTCGCCATCGGCCCCTCCCCAAACGGGCACCCCGCACATGCCGGAGAGGACGTGGGCACGCACGTGCCACACGCGGCGCTGCCTGTGACCACAAGCCCCATGCGGACGGCTTCATCCGATACGGCCTCGGCAAGGTCAACAGAGATGCCCAAGGTGCGGGCCGCGGAGCGAGCGCTCGAACCGGCGGCAAGCTCCGCTATGACGGAATCGAAGACGCCACTCATAGCAGCCTCCCCACGTGGAAGACGAGCACCGCGAGGCCGTAGGCTCCCGCAAACTGGGCTGCCGCTGCGCCCGCAGTCCACCGCAGTCCAAAGAGGCGGCGCTGTTCGGCGAGGGTCGCGAGGCAGGGCAAGTACGACATCGTGAAGACCAAGAGAGCCAAGGCGGCTGCACTCGCGGCCCCTCCCGAGGTCTCCTCAACCGTGGCGCGTAGTTGCTGGCCAAGCGTGGCATCGTCCGGGTTGTCGAGCGCGAAGGCCTGGGCGAGGGAGCCGATGACCACCTCTTTGGCCGCGACGCCAGCGACGAGTGATGCCGCGATGCGCCAGTCGTTGAGGCCCATCGGCTCCAACGCGGGAGCCACTCCTTGGGCAATGGCGCCATAGACAGAATCGGTGACGGGGACGCTCGCGATGTCGTGGCCGCCGCGCACGGGGATGGCCTGGAGTGCCCACAAGACCACCACGGCGATCACGATGACGGATCCTGCCTTGCGGGCGAAGGACGAGACGCGCTTCCAGACGCTCGTGGCGAGGGTGCGCACGTGGGGAAGCTGGTAGTCGGGCAGCGCGATAATGAGCGGCTCTGGCCTCAGGTCCCGCATGACGCTGTGGCGCGCGACGACGCCCCACCCGATCACGAGTGCGATGGATGCGACGTACATGCCAAACACCACTGTGCCAGCGGATCCAGGGAAGAATGTGTGGGCTAACAGCAAGTACACCGCGAGCCGCGCCGTACAAGACGTGAGCGGGATGAGCATGCCGGTGAGCAGCCGCTGGCGCGCGTGTGGCAACACAGCCGTCGCCGATAGCGCTGGGACGTTGCAGCCAAAGCCGACGATGAGGGGGAGCATTGCGCGGCCGTCGAGTCCAAGAGCGCGCATCGCCCTGTCCGCCACGACAGCGACGCGTGCCAGGTATCCGCTCGACTCCAGCACTGACACCGACGCAAACATGATGGCCATGAGCGGAATGAACGACAACACGGCGCCAACGCCCGCAAGGACGCCGCCCACGATGAAGGACCCGAACCAGGCGGGAGACCCTACGTACTCAAGCGCGTTCGTGACCCACCCCGCAACGGGGCCTTGGACGATGCGAGTCGCTCCGTCCATGAGGGGGGCTGCCACGACGGTGGTGAGTTGGAATACTCCCCACACCACGGCAAGGAAGACGACGGGTCCCGCCCATTGGTTGAGAAGCACGCGATCGAGGTGGTCACTCATGGTGGCGCGGTGTTCGGCGGTGGACACCGCGGCATCCGCGATCGTCTCGACCCAATCGAAGAGCTCTTGGGCGTCGTTCAGGTGGTCTGCGCTCGGACGGTTGGCGCTCAGAAGGTCTGCGCTCAGGTGATCGGGGAGGCCGTCGGCCCCGACACGGGGGACAACACCCGCGACGTAGCTGGGGTTCTCGAGTGCTTCGTTGACAGCCTCGGCCAGGTCTGTGAGCCCTTTGCCCGAGCGGCCGTTTGCCTCGACCACGGGAACCCCCAGCGCGTCCGCGAGCGCCGCAGCATCGGGCGCAACCCCACGGCTCTGCGCCAGGTCGACCATCGTCAGGGCCACCACGACGGGCCTGCCCGCGCGCGCCACCTGGGCCAGGAGGTAAAGCGACCGGCTGAGCGCCGTCGCGTCGAGAACTACCACGGCGAGATCGTGCGAAGGATCGTGCACGGCATCGGCTGCTACTTGCTCGTCAGGCGAGCGCGCGATGAGGCTATACGTCCCTGGCAAGTCCACGAGCGTGAGGTCGCTGCAGTTTGTGCACCACACGCCTTGCGCCAGATCGACGGTGGTACCAGGTGCATTGACCACGTGCTGGCGCGCACGAGTGAGCGCATTGAAGAGCGTCGACTTGCCGACGTTGGGGTTGCCAACGAGCAACACGCTGGGCGTCCGGGTGACGACGGCCGTCGCCGTGTTGGTTCTGTTGCTGTTGCGCCCGCGGCCCCTGGGGCGGCTCCGTTGGGTAGGGCTTTGCGCGGCAAGGCTTGGCTCAGCAATTCCCTTGGCGCAGGGAACCCCCGTCGCGTGGCAATCGCACGTGAGGGTCACGCTGAGCCCACATCGATCAGACCGGCGGTGACGCCGTCGATCGCGATGCGCGCTGCACCCACGGTGACAATACGAGAACCTCCAGCACCGTGACCGTTCATGCGTACGAGCGCGCCGGGTCGCAGGCCCATCTCCCTGAGTCGCAACACGACACCGGAATCGGTACTCACCGACCGGATACGTGCCGAGCCACCAGGCGGCAGCGCGCTCAGAAACATGGATTCAGGATATACGTAAGGTTAGGCTTACCTAATTACTAAAGTCCCGGGTCCGGGGTGCTAACCACCCTTGCTTTTTCACTCGGCCGTTGAGCCCGCCCGCTCAACCCTGCGGAACCCGCCCGCGCAGCACGTCGATCATCGCCTTGGCGTCGGCAGCGACCTCGCGCACGTGACCCTTGACCGTTGACTCGGTGAGGCGCTGAGGGGGGTACGCTCCCTGAGCTTCCAAGCCGATGCGATCGCACACCCACACCGCGCGGGGCACGTGGAATTGCTGGCTCACCATGATGACGCTGCTCGCGGCGAAGGTGTCACGCGCGTTGATGCATGACGAGTACGTGTCGACTCCCAGCGGGTCCTCAATGATCGCGTCGGAGGGAACGCCCATCTGCTCCGCGACTCGTCGCATGACGGCCGGCTCGCCAAAGCCGGAACTGTCGTCGCCATCGCCGCTCATGATGATCCTGTCGACGGTGCCGTCGAGGTAGAGCTGGACGCCTACCTCGACTCGCTCACGCAAGAACCGTGACGGCCTGCCGTCCGTGTACACGCGAGCGCCGAGGACGACGGCGGCGTCGGCGTGGGTGAACGTGGTCTCGGCGGGGCGTACGGCCGATGCCGTGCTGACGCGCACGATTGCCCACGGCGTTGCGACGAGCGCAGGCGCCAGGACCACTGCGGCCACGGCCCACCGAAAGCGAGAATCGATCCGTGAGCGGGTCATGCGACGGCTCCGGCCGGGTGGCGGCTGAGGTGCAGGCTGCTGGGGTGCAGGCTGCTGGGGTGCAGGCTGCTGAAGCACTGACTGCTGAAGCGCCGCTGACTACGAAAGCGGGCTACCCGCGAGGTGGAGCGCGGAGATAGCGCCTGCCGCGAGTGCAACCACCAGCGGGGTATAGAACGCCTGGTCGCGGACGGCGAACTGGGTGTCCCTGACCGTCTTGAGGAGGCCTGTCCATGTGCCGTCCCCAAAGGTGCGAGCGATGAGGACGAGCGCGCCAGCGGCGAGCGCCCACCAGCCCCAAGCGGGGGCGGAGCCACAAGCGACCCATGCGGTGAGTGCTGCGAGAGTGAGCAGTGCTCCGGCGACCGCGAACACCAGCATGCGCCCCGGAATCCCAAGAGGCTCGCCGGTCTCCGGGTCCTCGGGAAGCACATGAGCCGAGAGTAGCCGAGAGCCAAAGCCCCACGCGAGGTGAAAGGCTGCGGCGACCACCGCAACCGCAAGGGCGAGCCCGATCATCGCGATGGGCACTGCCGTCGGCAAGACATCGGCCGCGTCGAGCGCGTAGAGGCCAGCCACAAGAAACAGCGGCCACGCGAGGTGTCCACGGAGCCTCACAAAGAGAAAGCCGCCAGTGACGAGCGCGACGACCCCCAACGCGATGCCTGCCTCGAGGCCAACGAGAGTGGCGCTCAGCGCGATCCAGGCGAGCGACGTCATGTGCCATGCGGCGCGGATGAGGGGATCTGCCGCGCGCCGAGGAATGGGAATCCGCCAAGAGCGGTCGCGCAAGAGCGGCCCGATGATGGAGGCCTCACCGAGCGCGGAGTGGGTGAGGGCGATGGCTGTGAGGACGATTGCGGCAATCCATGCGGACATGAGGGGTTCCTTTAAGGGGGTGAGGAAACATACGCCTGCGTATGGCTAGATTAAAGCATACGGGGGCGTACTGTTTGACCCATGGCGAGGCTCACCGAGACGGATTGGGAGCGAGCCGCATGGAAGCGGCTCGCACAAGAGGGCATCGATGGAGTGCGCGTGGAGGCGCTCGCGCGCGATCTTGGCGTGACCAAGGGCTCGTTCTATTGGCACTTCGCGGATCGCGAGGCGCTGCTTCGTTCGCTACTCGAGGACTGGGAGCGCAGGGGGACCGAGAGGATCATTGCGGCGGTCGATGCCGTGTCAGACGAGCCTCCGGCCGACCGCGTCCGCTCGCTCACAGGAGCTGTGTTCGGCCGGCCCGACAAGGACGTGTTCGAGGTGGGGATCCGCATGTGGTCCCGTTCGCATGACGGCGCGCGGGAAGTGCTCAAGCGTGTCGATGCGCGCCGCGTCGGGTACGTTGCCCAGCTTCTGGAGGATGCTGGCATCGACAAGGATCGCGCGCAATTGCGAGCCGACGTCATCTACCGCGCGCTCATCGGGGACTTCACGCTGAATACCTCGGGCGCGGGCCGGATGAGCAGGGGCGCGGTTGCCGAGCTCATCGAACTGGCGTTGACGGGAGCCTCGAAGTAGCAGGTACGCCGCGGGGCCTGTTAAGTGCGCGTCACCCGGAAGCGAGTGCTACCTGAGCGAGTGCTATCGGAGCGAATGCCTCCACGCGGATCCGCCCCTGCCAAGCACGCCCACCCGGGCGCCGCGAAGCGTGCGCGAGCGGTCCATCCATGCCGAGGTAGGGGAGCCGGGATCATCGTCAACATGTCTGCTTGCCATCGCGGCCATTCCGGCCACGAGAGCCGCAAGCTCGTCGTCTTCGAGGGTGCCGCGCACCACGCGCATTGAAGCGGCGGCCGCGACCATCTCCTCGAGTTCGGAGTGCTCGCTCACAGCGGGATGTTCCCGTGCTTCTTGGGGGGAAGTGCCGAACGCTTGGTGCGCAGCGCACGGAGGCCGCGCACAATCTGCGCTCGCGTCTCAGAAGGCTCAATCACCGCGTCGACGTAGCCCTTGTCGGCGGCCTCATAGGGGTTGACGAGCGCGTCCTCGTATTCGGCGGTAAGGCGAGCACGCTCGGCGTCGACGTCGCCGCCGGCCTCCCCAACGGCGGCCAGCGCGCGGCGCTGCAAGATGTTCACGGCACCACCCGCACCCATGACCGCGATCTGAGCCGTGGGCCACGCGAGGTTGATGTCCGCGCCCAGCTGCTTGGAGGCCATGACGATGTAGGCGCCACCGTAGGCCTTGCGCGTGATGACAGTGATGAGCGGAACGGTGGCCTCCGCGTAGGCATAGATCAGTTTGGCGCCGCGGCGAATAATGCCTTGGTGCTCTTGATCAACGCCAGGCAAGAAGCCTGGCACGTCGACGAATGTGAGTACGGGTACGTTGAACGCGTCGCACGTGCGCACAAACCGTGCGGCCTTCTCAGCTGCGCTAATGTCAAGCGTGCCCGCCATGGACAAGGGCTGGTTGGCGACGACGCCCACCGAGTGGCCCTCGACGTGGCCGAACCCGATCACGACGTTGGGCGCAAACAGTGGTTGAACCTCGAGGAACTCGCCGTCGTCAAGCACAGTCTCGATGACTTGCTTCATGTCGTACGGCTGGTTGTCGCTATCGGGCACCAGGGTGTCGAGTGCGAGATCGTCGTCGTTGGGTTCCAGGTCCATGTCGATGTCCCATGAGGGGGGATCGGACAGGTTATTGGAGGGCAGGAACGTCAACAGATGCTTGACGTAGTCGATCGCGTCGTCCTCGTCCTCCGCCAAATAGTGCGCCACACCAGACTTGACGTTGTGGGTGTGCCCGCCGCCAAGCTCCTCGAAGGTGACCGTTTCGCCCGTGACTGACTTGATGACGTCCGGGCCTGTTATGAACATTTGAGAGGTGCCATCGGCCATGACGATGAAGTCGGTAAGCGCGGGGGAGTACACAGCGCCGCCCGCGCTGGGGCCAAGGATGATCGAGATCTGGGGGATGACGCCCGATGCGGCGACATTGCGTCGGAAGATTTCCGCGAATTGCGTCAGGGCCGCGACGCCCTCTTGGATGCGCGCTCCGCCGCCGTCGGAGATGCCAATCAGAGGCACACCCGTGCGCAATGCGAAGTCCTGCACCTTGGTGATCTTGTGGCCGTGAATCTCTCCAAGCGACCCGCCAAAGACGGTGAAGTCCTGGGAGTAGACGGCCACCTGGCGGCCATCGACGGTGCCGTAGCCGGTCACCACGCCGTCGCCTGACGGGCGGCTCTTGTCGAGGCCAAAATTGGTCGAGCGGTGACGCGCGAGCGCGTCGAACTCGACAAAGGAGCCCTCGTCGAGCAATAACGCGATGCGCTCGCGAGCACTCTTCTTGCCGCGCGCGTGCTGCTTGTCTTGTGCGACAGCCTCGGGGACTGAGACTGCTTCGGTCATCCGCTCGCGTAGCGCATCGAGCGCAGACGCGGTGGACTTGGGGGTGGCGGTGTCTGACACAGTGCTCCCTTGATCAACTCGCAGATAGCCTAGTCGCGTGAGCACCCTGAATGCCGACGCCGGCGCCGCAGATGTCGCGCCGGATCCTTCTCGAGCGGTGAAAGACTCCCGCGCGGCCTTGACCGCGGACGGTCTGGTGGGTCTTGTTGGGGAGGGCGGACCATTGACCGCGCTCGCTGTGACCTCGGCTTCGCCGTCGACTAACTCTGAGTTGCTTGCGGCTTTGACAGCTGAGCCCGGCGCGTGGCCCCACATGAGCGCCCTCGTTGCAGACCACCAGACGGCAGGCAGGGGGCGCGCGGGCCGCGAATGGATTACGCCCAGGGGTGCGGCGTTGACCGTCAGCTACGTCGTGAGGCCGCAATTGCCGCGAGAGCGATGGGGGATAGTTCCCCTTGTGGTGGGCCTAGCTGCGGTCAAGACGATGCGTTCACGGGGGCTCGACGCGAGCCTCAAATGGCCTAACGACGTGGTGGTGGATTGCTGCGGCGACGGCGACGGCGATGGCGATGGCGCCGGAGCGGGACGCGAAATCGCAGGGTGGGGCACGCTTCGCAAGGTCGCTGGCATTCTGTGTGAGGCCCACGATGATGCCGTCGTGGCTGGAATCGGTATCAATGTGTCGCAATCTGGTGCCGAACTACCCGTCCCGCACGCGGCATCGATGGGGACGTTGGGCGCCGCCGATCTTGACAGGCCTTCGCTCTTTGCGGAGCTGTCAGGCCATGTGGCCGCCGAGATCCGAAGGGCCGAGGCGGACCCCAGCGCTTTCATTGCCGAGGTCTCCCTGGCGACCTCGACGCTTGGTCGTCACGTGGTGGCCGAGCGTCCAGGCGCCTCGCCATTGACGGGGGTGGCAGAGGGCATTGGGGCCGATGGTTCACTCACCGTGCGCACGGCCGCGGGCGAAGTGGTGAGCGTGACGGCAGGCGATGTGCGATTGCGGGCGGTCTTGAGGCCAGGAGCCGAAGCCTGACGGAGGACGGGCCCGACGCCCGGCAGTGCTGTGGGGGAGCGCTGACTATGAGTGAGGTCCACATTGTTGTGGTGAAGCGAGCGGAAATCGAAGTGGTCGCCGCAGCGTTGGTCTTGACATGACGATCAATGATGAGCCACCGCCCGTTCCGGACGCGACCAGGCGCGCAATCGCTGCTATGCCTCTTGCCATCGTGTGTTTCACTGTGCCGTACGTGTCCTTGTTCACCACGATCGACTGGCTTCAGCCCGCACGCGACGAGGGTTTTGCGGATCTGGCTTACTTTGCCTCGCTCCTTGTTGTGGGCGTGGCGCTCGTCGTGATCGTCATCCCCGCGGTGGTGTTCACCCTGGGGAGGATGCTCGACGCGGCGACACGCTCGTGGGGCAACGCGCGCGCGGCGCTCGCGTTTGGTGCAGCTGGTTTGGCCTTGGGTCTGGTGATGGCGGTGCTCTTGTCATGGGTTCTCAATGCTTCGCTTGTGGGCACGATAGTGAACGTGGCCGTGCCCGCGGCGTTGGGCGGGTTGGGCACTCGACTGCTGCTTCCCGCGGCGCTAGAGCACCGCTGGGTGCACGTGCTCGCGTGGGCGCTTGCCGCGTTGCCGGTGCTGGGCACTGTCGCTCTCTTTGTGTCCTTGGGTCTGGAGTAGATCCGGGCGCATGGTGGATCGCGTCATCTAGGTTGGGTGGATGGAACAGCTCACAGGTAGAGAAATCATCGTGGTCAAAGTGCAGGGCACTGACATGGAAAGGGCAGCGGCGGAGCTTCGCCAGAAGCTCGCCGGATACCCCCACGCCCGAGTCACCGCTTTGACGCAACGTTCGAGTGGCGGTTGGGACTGGTCGTCCAGCATCCAGCTGGTGGCGGCAATTGAATACTCCGAGTAAAGCCGGGGCTCTTTCGCTCACCGGCACGAGGTACTGATGACACACGCGGGGCCCCACGTGGCCCACGGAGCTGTTGTCCAGACCCGGGTCATCGCCTGGGATGATGCTGAGATGACCACCGTCGTCGTCGTGGGTGCCAATGGTTTTGTGGGCTCGCACCTGTCCCAAGCGCTCCTTGCCAGCGGAGCGACCGTGCGGGCCGTGGTGCGTCACGCTGGATCGATTGTTGCGCGGCCGGGGCTCGAGGAGTGGGTGGGGGACTTTACCGACCCGGTGTTCGCGGCTCAGGTGTGCGCCGGCGCTACCGCCGCGGTGACCACGGTGCACCCGATGACAAGCGACCTCGAGACCCAGCGCACAGTGGGGGTGGCCGGCACAGCGGCCTTTGCGCGCGCCGCGAGGGACGCCGGCGTCCAACTCCTGATTCACATCTCTACTGGCGCCGTCTACGACCGGACTCCCAGGGCCGGAGACATTGACGAGTCTTCGGCGCTTGCCTCCGATGACGCCGGAGACTACGCGGTGACAAAACGCGACGCCGAGCGCGCCCTCGAAGGCGTCGACGGGCTCACCCGTGTGTTTGTGCGTCCGCCAGCGATCCTGGGCGCAGGGGAGTCATCAACCTGGAACTCGATCGTGCCCGCCCAGCTCCGCGACGACGAGGCGTCGAGGCACGCTGTGGCGGACAAGACCTTTGCGTGGGTGCACGTTGACGACCTGGTCTCCTTTATTGGCGACGTCGCGATGGGGCGTGTTGCAACGTCGGACGATCCGGGCATCGGGCCGGTGCCTGCCTCCAGCACAGCCGTGAACGTCGCCGCACCTCCCGCGACGGCGCGTGACTACTTCGAGGCAGTGGCCGGCGCATTAGGCGTCGCTCCTATCTGGGACGACGAGCCCGCGTGGACGGGACGAATTGTTGCTGACCGCGCGAAGGCGTGGGGCTGGAGCCCGACGGTGGGGCTAGAGCAGGCATTGGCCGAGGTGGCGGACGCGCTAAGCGACAGCGGGCACGGGCGTCTCGACGGGTGAGAGGCGGCGGGCATTCGCGCCGGTAGCGGCTAGGGGGCGGGCTCGACCAACTCGGGCGAGTTGTTGCGCACGTTGCCTACGGCCTTGCCCACCTCATGCCACGCGAGATCGGGGGCATCGTCCGCCGCGGCCGCAAGGAGTTCGTCAGGGGACGACGCTGTGTCCAGCCAGGTCCCCCAGGCGTCGGGCCTCATCATGACGGGCTGGCGATCGTGGATAGAGGCCATCTCGCCGCGAGCGGCCGTGGTGACGATGGCGCACGTGATGAGCCATTCATCGTCGGGGGAGCGTCGCCACGCCTCGACCAGGCCCGCGAAGGCCAAAGGGGCGCCGTCCGCGGGGTGGATGTAGAAGGGCGTCTTGCCATCCGCCGCGGTGCGCCACTCGTAGTAGCCGCTTGCTGGGACGATGCATCGGCGCTTGGCAAGGGCCGTGCGGAAGGACGGCTTCTCGCGCACAGTCTCCACGCGGGCATTGATCATGCGGGCGCCGATGGCGGGGTCCTTTGCCCATGACGGCACCAGCCCCCACGCGGCGACGTCGAGCATCGGCCCCGCATCGGACGGGCGAATCACGCGCACCAACTGCGTGGGCGCGACATTGAAGGAGGGTGGCAAGAGGCGCTTGTCGTCCGCAGCCAAGGCAATCGAGAAGGCATCGGCCAGATCCTGGTCGGCAAGGAAGTCTGCGTAGCGGCCGCACATGGCTCCATTGTGTCGCTTTGTGACAAAGTCCACGACCCGTGTGGCCGGGCGCGGCGGCTCAAGGGATCGCCGCCCCGGCTGTCATGTATGTCACATCCGAAAGCGCGTTTCGGGGCATTTGGTGCTATTTCAATGCTCACAAAACGGACAAAAGGGTGGCAGTGTGAGGCGGCTCACAAAGCCCCTTTTTGAGCCGCTGGGGCCCGCACCGCACCGTGAGGGAAGGGGGTTCGGTGTCATCGTTGAGGCATCGGGTAGCACTCAACAAGACCATCCACTCCGGAAGGAGAACCATCGTGGCCGTCCCCCTCACGATGTCGGTGATCCAGCCCCTCGCGACGCGGGCTTGGGCCACGGCGATCAGCTACGTGGTCATCTACGGCGTCTCCTTCGCCTTCTTGGCTCCCCCCGCCACGCAGTTGGCGATGCGCGGATTCACGGGCTACGGATCGCAGACGGCTAGCTTTGCTCTCCTCCTCATGGCGGCACTCACCGTGACGTTTGGCGCAGGCACCTTCGCTTACAGCGTGGGCTGGCGCGTCGAGTCGGACCTGCGCAAGAGGCGCACCACCGAGCGCCGCGCGTTCATCGAGTTCGCGGGCTTTGGCGCCTTGCTCGCCGTGGCCACCGCGGTGATCTACCTGGCGATCATGTCCGGCTCCGGCGGTATCACCACCTCGCTCGTGGGTGCTGCGGTGTTGGCGCTGGTCATCCCGGGACTCGCGGCGGCGCTCTTCACCCGCTCCGTCATGGATCACGTGGCCGCTGCAAAGCGCGACCTGGTCGCTACGTCGCTCAGCGCTCTCGCGGTGATCGCACTCACCAACTACTTGATCGTTGGCTCCCTTCCAGCCCTTGCCGAACTGCCTCAGCTCTTCGGTCTCAAGTAGTCACCCGTGAGAAACGGCAGTCCAGCTGACGCAAGACGTGGACTGACGTAGCCCCCACCTGGCACGCTGCCTAGTCAGCCAGTGGGGACCTCCCTGTAGCGGTCACGTCGCCCGACGTGGCTGCTACAGGCGCGTTCGGGGGTTGTCGCAGATCGTCCCGCGCGGGGAGTATGCCGGGTGTGTTATTGCGTGCGTATCCGTGCTGAAGCACCCGCTCGTTCCCCGGCTCATCGGGACCGTTTGCGTGGTGCGGCGCGGCCGTCGCCTGAAAAATTTGCGGAAACGTTTGCATAACCAAATCAGTCCTGCGAAGATGAAGAGATCGGTAGTTCTTCTGCGACAACGGAGTCGCTCCTGCCGTGCATAAGGAGTCTCGATGAGTACTCGCACACATAGAAACGGCCTGGGTATCGTCGCTGTCCTCACGGCGATATTCGCAACGCTCGTCCTGGGCCAAGCGCCCGCCACCGCGGCCACGGCCACCAATAACCCTGACTTCACCGCCAACGTAATGGCGCCGCTCGAAGTCACCGACTGGACGCAGTTCGGCAACCAACTCGCCACCGTGAAGGCTTACGGCGTCGATGCCGTGACCGTTGACGTGTGGTGGGGCAAGGTCGAAGCATCGGGAGACGACCAGTTCAACTGGAGCTACTACGACCAGGTCTTTCAGGTCATCACCAGCAAGGGCCTAGACATCGTCCCCATCTTCTCGTTCCACCAATGCGGCGGCAATGTGGGAGACACGTGTGACATCCCTCTGCCGTCGTGGCTATGGGGTAAGTACACAAGTTCAACGCTCAACGGCATCACGATGGGCACGAATGGCCTTAAGCACCGCAGCGAGCAGGGCAACTACTCGAGCGAGACCGTGCAGGGATGGGCAGACACCCTCGTGCTGAACGAGTACCAAGCCTTCACGCAGGCCTTTGTGGCCAAGTACGGCACCACGTACGCGAACCGTATGCAGGAAATTAACGTGTCGCTTGGCCCGGCCGGGGAGTTGCGTTATCCCTCCTACAACGGACACGACACCGGCACGGGCTATCCCACTCGCGGGGCGCTGCAGGCCTACTCGCCACTCGCCATCAAGAGCTTCCAAGATTGGACTCTTGCCAAGTACGGCACGTTGGCAGCAGTGAGGACCGCTTGGTCAAACCCAGGCCTCACATCGGCCGCGCAGATTCAACCCCCAAGCAACGCGGGTAGCTTCTTCTCTGCTCTTGACTACCAGAACACGCAATACGGCAAGGACTTGATCGATTGGTACAACAAGAGCCTTGTGGACCACGGTGAGCGCATGCTCGACACGGTCCTCACCGCGCTTGGATCGTCATTCCCAGGCGCTGAGATCGGCTACAAGGTTCCCGGAGTGCACTGGTCGATGACGGGCCCCACTCCGCGTGCCGCAGAGGTGACAGCGGGCTTGGTCCAAACGAGCGTCGATATGAACTCGACAACAACCGGCCGTGGATACTCGAACATCGTCGGCCTCGCAAACCGCGTCGCAGATTCTGGCCGTGGCGTGATCCTTCACTTCACGTGCCTCGAGATGGGCAACCAGAACTACGCGCCCCAGTATTCGCAAGCGCAGACTCTTGTTGGGTGGATCGGTGCCGAGGCTGCTCGGCAGTCGGTTGACGTCAAGGGAGAGAACGCCCTCGCCGGGAACATCACCTCCAACTTTGGTTGGGACAACGTCAACCAGGCATTCGATAACTTCCCCTATGTGGGAATGACGGTGCTCCGGGTGGACAACGTGGCCTCGGGCACGGGTGCCACTCGCTACGCGCAGTTCATTCAGAAGTACCGCCCTGCCGGGTCCACGTGGAACTCCTTGTACGTGCGCGGCACCAACAACGGGTGGGGTCTCAGTACTCCCATGGTGAAGTCGGGCAACGTCTGGACGGCTTCGAATGTGGCGTTTGGATCAGCGACAAACCAGCGCTTCAAGTTTGACGTCCGCGGTGACTGGAGCCTCAACTTTGGAGGATCGGGTCTCACGGGTACCGCTGTGCAAAGTGGGGGCGATATCGCGGTGTCGGCCAACACTACGTACAACATCACCTTCAACGAAGTGACAAAGGCATACGCCGCGACGCCAACCACCCAGCCGCCAGGTTCTGCGGTGACCATCCACTTTGCCGAATGGCAGTCTGCGAGTAGTTACTCGATCCACACGTGGAACGGTTTGAGTGGGCCATTCCCCATGGCGTATGAGGGCCTTATCAACGGACGGCACTGGTGGAAGGCAACGATTCAAAACCCACCCACGTCGTTTGGCTTCACCTTCTTCAATAGCAACGGCAACTGGAACTCTCCAGACCGTCAGTACACGGGCCAAATCGGCGACGTGTATGTGTTGCCAAACGAGGCAACCGTGCGCACCGTCAGGCCGTAGGTAGCGGTGAGTGGTGGGGGCCGAGGCGTCAGTTGCCTCGGCCCCCTACTCGTCGCAAGCACGTTGCGAGGAATTCTTGAGTTATACACAGCTCACTGGGCGCGATCCGGCTGGAACCTCTAGTCTCCTGAACATGAGTGCTGAGGCGGCAACTGCGATTGAATCGCAAGTAAGGGAGCTCATTCGCAAGAGGGGCGTCGATCCCGTGCGCGATGTGTCTGCTGTGCGGACGATGGTTGACGATGCTTTGGCGTCGTGGGAACAGCGGGCACTCGCTGGCGCGGTGGCGCCGTATGAGGACCGTGTGACGGTTGCGAAGTCGGTACTCGACAACGTCGCCGGCCTGGGCCCCCTCCAGGCCTATCTGGACGATCCCGAGATCGAGGAAATCTGGATCAATTCGCCGGCCCAGGTGTATGTCGCGCGACGAGGCGAATCTGAACTCACGTCCACGATCCTCACCGCGGCGCAGGTGCGCGACCTCGTTGAGCACATGCTCAAGCTTTCTGGCCGCCGATTGGACTTGTCGAGCCCCTTTGTCGATGCCTCCCTCCCGGGAGGCGAGAGGCTCCATGCCGTCATTCCCGACGTCACGCGCGAGCACTGGTCCGTCAACATCCGCAAATACGTCACGCGTGCCAACCACCTCTCCGACTTAGTCGCGTTGGGCTCGCTTAACCAGCAGGCTGCGGACTTCTTGGGCGCGGCCGTGGCATCAGGCCTCAACGTGCTTGTGGCAGGTGGCACGCAGGCCGGCAAAACTACCTTCTTGAACGCGCTATCGGGCAGTATCCCTGCCCGCGAACGTGTCATCACGTGCGAAGAAGTGTTCGAACTCAAGATCGCGGTGCGCGACGTGGTCGGCTTGCAATGTAGGCAACCCTCGCTCGAGGGCACCGGGGAAATCCCGCTGCGCAGGCTCGTCAAAGAGGCGCTGCGCATGAGGCCCAACCGCATCATCATCGGCGAGGTGCGGGAGGCCGAGGCGCTCGACATGCTCGTCGCGCTCAATGCTGGAGTTCCTGGCATGTGCACTATCCACGCCAATTCCGCGCGGGATGCTGTCACAAAGATGTGCACCTTGCCACTATTGGCCGGCGAGAACGTCTCGGACAGGTTTGTGGTCCCCACCGTGGCGTCCGCCATTGACATCGTTGTTCACCTGCATGTGGACGCACGCGGGCGCCGACGCTTGCGCGAGATCGTGGGAATCTCCGGCCGAGTCGAGCAGGGGATTATCGAGGTGAGCGACCTCTTTCACAGGGTGGGGGAAGAGCTGGTGAGGGGAGACGGGTTTCCCCCCGAAGAAGAGCGTTTTGCACGAGCGGGTTACCGGCTCTCCGACCTGCTGGCGAGGCAGGTGTGAGCGCCGTTCTAGGGCTTGCGATGGGCGCAGGCCTCTTCTTGGTGTGGATGTCGTTCTGGCCCCAACAAGAGTCAGCGGGAAGGTCGCCCAACGGGTGGCACGAGCGGACGCAGGACCAACTCATCCGCGCGGGAGCGCCCGGAGTCACGCCGTGGGCTCTCGTGGGGGCATCTTTGGCCGTGGGCCTTGTGGTGACTCTCTTCGCCACAGGGGCGTCAGGATCCCCCGTGATTGGGTTGGCTTTCGCAGGGATTGCCTCGCGGGGGCCGTTCGCCCTCGTGGCCTCGCGCGCTGCTAAGAAGCAGGCTTCGATGCGCGATCTATGGCCCGAGGCGGTGGACCACTTGGCGTCAGGTATCCGTGCGGGGCTGTCGCTTCCGGAAGCCCTGAGCCAACTTGGCGAGCGCGGCCCCGAACAACTCCGTGAGCCGTTTACGGCTTTCGCGGAAGACTTCAGGGCATCGGGTCGATTCAGCGACTGCCTCGATGCGCTCAAGGCCAGGCTCGCGGATCCCGTGGCAGACCGCATCGTCGAGGCTCTCCGCATTACGCGGGATGTGGGAGGCACGGACGTGGGGCGACTCCTCCGTACGCTGAGCCAGTTCTTGAGGGACGACGCCAGGACGCGCGGTGAAATGGAGGCCAGGCAGAGCTGGACGGTGAATGCTGCACGACTCGCCGTCGCCGCGCCTTGGGTGGTGCTTGCCTTGCTGGCGACCAGACCTGCGAACGCCCAGGCCTACAACTCGCCCACCGGGGTAAGCGTGCTGCTCATCGGAGGCGCCAGCACCGTGATCGCGTACAGAATCATGGTGCGCATCGGAAAGCTGCCTCAAGAGAGCAGGGTGCTCCGATGACGCCCGTGACAGTGGCCCTCGGCGGCATGTTGGGACTTGGATTCGCGCTCCTCGTCGCGTTTTGGTCCGCACGGGTTCCGCGCGTCTCCGACCGCATCGCCCCGCACGTGCGGGCCTCGGTCACAGAAGAACTCAAGCGGCTCAATGCGCCCGCCACTCCCTTTCCCACGATCGAGCGTCTGCTGGCGCCTGTGGTGCGCGATGGCGTGCGCTGGGTCGAGCGGTGGGGTTCTCCTACCCAAGAACTCCGGGCGCGCCTTGTGAGGGCGGGAACGGATGTCACTGTGGAGCAGTTTCGCGCTCAACAGGTGGTGTGGGGCCTCGGAGGCCTCGTGGGAGGAACCGTGGTGGCGCTAGGGCTCGCCGCGTCCAGACATCCGTCTTCTTTGTCGCTCTTTGTCCTGGTCGCGGTCACCGCAGTGGGAGCGGCGATGGCCCGCGACTATGTGCTTGGAATTGCAGTGTCGAGGCGTGAGGCGCGGATCGTCGAGGAACTACCCACGGTGGCCGAACTCTTGGCGCTCTCGGTGAGCGCGGGGGAGGGGGCCCTAGGCGCATTGGAGAGGGTTGCCCGCACCACGCACGGTGTGATGTCCGAGGAGCTCCGTCACACCCTTGCATCGGCACGAGCGGGGGCGCCGTTGTCACAGGCGCTCATGCAGCTAGCGGATCGCACCGGTGTGCTTGCCTTACGACGCTTCGCCGACGGCGTTGCCACGGCGGTGGATTTAGGGACCCCGCTCGCAGAGGTGCTGCGGTCCCAAGCTCAAGATGTGCGCGACGCTGGCCAGCGCGCGCTGATGGAGGAGGGCGGGAAGAGGGAGATCGCGATGATGGTTCCCGTGGTTTTTCTCATCCTCCCCGTGACCGTGATCTTCGCGGTATTTCCTGGTCTCACTACTATTCAGCTTGGTCTGTAACACTGCGGACCGAGGGGGAAGGAGCATGATGCGGTTTTTCGAGAAGCTACGTGAATTGGAGCGCGACGATAGGGGAGACGTCCCCGGGTGGGTCCTCATCACACTCATGACGGCGGGCCTTGTGGCGGGGCTATGGGCCATCGCGGGGCCCAAGTTAAACGAACTCTTTACATCGGCGATCGATGGTGTCACGGGAGGCTAGGCGCAAGGACGACGAGGGCAATGTGCTCGTCGAGTTTGTGCTGGTATCGGTGCTGGTGATCGCCCTCGCGATGGGCGTCATCCAGTTAGCGCTGACCCTTCACGTGCGCAACATGATGGTGTCTGCGGCTTCGGAGGGCGCCAGGCTTGCCGCCACAAACGACCGCGGGCCCCAGGACGGGGTCGAGCGCACCAGGTGGCTGTTGGGCGAGTCCATCGGCGGTATCCATGCAACCGTCACGGGGGAGGACACGGTGATCGACTCCGCTCCCGCTGTCGAGGTGACAGTGAGCGCGCCCGTGCCGATCTTGGGTCTGTGGGGCAGGGGCACGATGACGGTGTCGGCCAGGGCCTTCGAGGAGGCCGCTCGTGGCTGATCTTGTGTCGTGGGTGAGACAGCGGCGTGCGGGTGACACCGGTGCACGAAATGGATGTGATGGGGACCAAGGTGGTATCCGTGGGAATCGCGGAGATGAAGGGGCCGCAGTGGTGGAGTTCATTGCCTTGTCGCTGCTTCTCTTGGTGCCGTTGACGTACTTGGTTGTCACGCTCTCACGTATTCAAGCGGGCGCGTTTGCGGCGGAGGGTGCCGCGCATGAGGCCGCTCGCACTGCTGTTGTGACCGGCGTTGCGCAACGCGAACACGGCGCATCCCGCGACGCATCGATGGCGGCTGGCGCCAAACGCGCGGACGCCGCGGTGTTGCTCGTCGTGGACGACTTTGGCTTCGATTCCTCAGACGCAGCGCTGGAGCTCACGTGTGAGGGACCGTGTCTCGAGCCGGGGGGCAATGTGGGGGCCCGTGTCACGATCGCGGTAGCGCTGCCAGGCATCCCAGGATTCTTGGGCGGAAACGTCCCCTTGTCAGTGGACGTGGTGTCCTCAGCGCGCGCTCCAGTCGACTCGGTGGTGAACGACGAATGAGGGGGCTCTTGGATAAGAGAGACGACGAGGGCACGATCGGAATACTGACCCTCGGATTCGCTGTGCTTGCGATCATGTTGATCCTTGTGATCTCGGCCGCAACGTCGGTGCACATGACACGCATGCGGTTGGCACACTTGGCTGATGAGCTAGCGGCGGACGCCGCCGACGCAATCTCAAGTGACGGATACTTTGAATCCACCGCGGGAGTGGACGACGTGCGGCTAGCGGAGTCGCGGATGTCCGACGTCGTCGTTGCTCACGTCACGGAGCGGGATAGCGGCCGTCTTGAGGGAGTGCAGATCGTGTCCGTCGAGGCCCCGGATGTGGCGTCTGCGTACGTCACCGTCGAGATCACGGTCTATCCGCTGTTTGGGCTAGAGGCGCTCATGCCCTTCGCTGATGGCATCACCGTGACGGCGACAGGGCAGTCGCGGGCCTTCTAAACGACGCTGCCGATGAGTGGTGGGCGCGGTGCTTGCTAAGGGGCGGGCGAGGGGCTCGGGGCACCATTGGCGCTGTCGACCAGCGTGGCGGCCTCAAGCGCGACTTGCCACGCATCGGCGCTCGCGATGTTGCCCGTGTGAACGCCGCTGAGGACTTGCGCCATCACAGCTTCTACGGAGCCGTTGCGCGGGTCCTGAGCGGTAGGCACAGGGAGCTCCTGGACGGCCTTTGCAAGGATGGTGCCCACTGGGGCGTCATTGAAGAACTCGATCTTGTAGTCCTTGACGCTCGAATCCTTGTAGACCGCTGGCTGGGAAGGAAGCGACCCAGTGGCCTGGAAAGCCTTCAACTGCTGAGCGGGCGCGAGGAGCCACCTGAGAAACTCCCACGCGGCTTCTTGCTGCTCGGTGCTGCCTTGAGCGGGAATGGTGTAAAAAGAGCCGCCCCACGATCCGCCAGGGCCGGGGATATCCGCCATGTCCCACTTGGGTTGATAGTTCGACTCCGTCACCACACCCTGGATGTATCCCATTCCCCACACGGGGCATAGCGTGGCGGCGAAGGAGCCGTCGCTCAGGCCCTTATCCCACGCATCGGAAAACTGGGTGTAGCCGGCGGAGATTCCAGAGTCGATGGCCTTATTGGCAATATCAAAGGCTGGCTTGGCCGTGTCCACAGTGAGCGCTCCGGTCGCGTCGTAGTACGAGGCGCCCGTTTGGTTGCGGATCGGAGTGAGCAGAGTGGCAGCGTTATCGATAAAGGCGGCTCCACCGGAGGCCTCCGAATACTGAGCGCCAAGAGTGAGGAAGCCTTCCCAAGAATCGTCCATGGCGCCGGAGACCGCGAGGCGGTCGGTGGGGAGACCCGCTGCGGCAAAAAGGTCGCTCCGGTAGCACAGGGCAAGGCCGGAAACGTCGGCACCCATGCCAATGATGGCGGTGCCGTCTGGGCTTGAGCCTTGCGCCCACTTCCATGGCAGGTAGACGTCTTGGTAATCATCCGCGCCGAGTGTGGAGAGGTCAGAGAACTTGTCGGGCTGGGCCGCGAATTTGGCGATGTAGTCCTCGCCCACCGCTGCGATCGTTGGCGCACCAGAGCCCGCAACGAGCTGGCGTTGTAGTGAGTCATGCAGCGGGTTGTAGTCGCCAGAGATGAGATTGATCGAGATGCCGGGATTGGCCAACTCGTATTCGGCGATGAGATCGTCGAGCCCAAAGCCTCCCCACACCGCCATCGAGATCTGAGTCTGGTCCTCAGGCGCGACGGAGGCCGCCGGGCTGGCGCTTGGGTCGCTCCCATCAAGGAGCCCGCAGGCGCTGAGGGACAAGACTGCGCTCATAGCGAGAACGGCTGCGCGTCGAGGGTACTGGCGTAGACTTGGCACGGTTACTCCCTTACGGCACGGCGGCATCGCCAGTGGCTGGGACATGGCTGTCACTGTAGCGGCACGGCGCCCACCGTGCGACCTTCTTAGGACCCCAAGACCAGGGACCTCGGGGCAAAAGTCCCAGACCCACACGCCCCCCGGGGCATACGTTGGACGTACTGGCGCTACAGCGCCTTTCCCCATGTAGGAAGGTTTACCGAGATGACAATCGCGGCAGACGGCACCATCACCTCCGAGACCGACGTCAAGCAAGCCCCAGCTTGGCGTTCGTTCCCCACCGGACCCTGGACCGACTCAATCGATGTGCGCGGATTCATTCAGTGCGCGTACACGGAATTCAAGGGCGACGACACGTTCCTCGCCGGTCCCACCGAGCGCACCACGCGCGTGTGGGCAACTCTCTCCGCAATGTTCCCTGAGGAGCGCGAAAAGGGCGTCTACGACGTCGACTGGGCCACGCCCGCTCTCATTACTTCGCACGCGCCCGGTTACATCAGCGAGGACGACAACCTCATTGTTGGACTGCAGACGGATGCCCCCCTCAAGCGCGCAATCATGCCGTTTGGTGGATGGCGCATGGTGGTCAAGCAGTTGGAGACCTACGGCTACCCGGTAGACGACAATCTCGAAAACGTCTTCTCGAACTACCGTAAGACGCACAACGACGGCGTGTTCGATGCGTACCCGCCCAACGTGCGCGCGGCCCGCTCGAGCCACATCGTCACGGGCCTTCCCGATGCATATGGCCGCGGCCGCATCATCGGCGACTACCGCCGGGTGGCGCTGTACGGCGTTGACGCGCTGATCAAGGCCAAGAAGAACGACCGCGTCTTGCTCGACATGGAGCGTTCCACCGAGGACATCATTCGCGATCGCGAAGAGAACTCGGAGCAGATCAAGGCGCTCGGCGAGCTCAAGCAGATGGCCGCGTCGTATGGCTTCGACATCTCCAAGCCCGCGACCAACGCAAAGGAAGCCGTTCAGTGGCTCTACTTCGCGTACCTCGCAGCGGTCAAGGAGCAAAACGGCGCCGCGATGTCACTGGGCCGCACGTCGACCTTCCTTGACCCCTACTTTGAGCGCGACCTCGCCGAGGGAACGCTCAACGAGTCGCAGGCTCAAGAGATCATTGATGACTTTGTCATCAAGCTGCGCATCGTGCGTTTCTTGCGGACGCCCGAATACGACGCACTGTTCTCTGGGGACCCCACCTGGGTTACCGAGTCGCTCGCGGGGATGGGTGACGATGGCCGCTCGTTGGTCACCAAGACCTCGTTCCGCTACCTGCACACGCTCTACAACTTGGGCCCCGCGCCCGAGCCGAACATGACGGTGCTGTGGAGCGACGAGCTACCCCAGGGCTTCAAGGAGTTCTGCGCCAAGGTCACGATCGACACCTCCGCTGTCCAGTACGAATCGGACGAGCTGCTGCGCGAGCAGTGTGGTGACGACGCGGCGATCGCTTGCTGTGTGTCCGGCATGGAGGTGGGCAAGCAGATGCAGTTCTTCGGAGCGCGCGTCAACCTTGCCAAGGGCCTCCTGTACGCGATCAACGGTGGACGCGATGAGGTGAGCGGCAAGCAGGTCTCGCCTGAGGTGGCTCCCGTCCAGGGCGACGTGCTTGAGTTCGATGACGTGATGGCCAAGTTCGACACGTTCATGGACTGGCTCGCCGAGACCTACGTCGACGCACTCAACGTCATTCACTACATGCACGACAAGTATTCGTATGAGCGCATCGAGATGGCTCTCCACGACCGCGAAATCTTGCGCACCATGGCGTGCGGTATCGCGGGCCTTTCGGTGGCAACAGACTCGCTGTCTGCCATCAAGTTCGCCAAGGTCAAGCCCGTGCGTGACGAGACGGGCCTCATCACGGACTACGTCGTTGACGGCGAATACCCCACCTACGGAAACGACGACGACCGCGCGGACGATATCGCTATCGACCTTGTGCGCCGTTTCATGGAGAAGATCCGCAAGCAGAAGACGTACCGCAACTCGAAGCACACGCAGTCAGTGCTGACCATTACGTCGAACGTCGTCTACGGCAAGGCCACGGGCAACACTCCCGATGGTCGCCGCCTGGGCGAGCCCTTCGCACCCGGCGCCAACCCGATGAACGGCCGTGACACCCGCGGCATCATCGCGTCGGCACTGTCCGTAGCGAAGCTGCCTTACGAGGATGCTCAAGACGGTATCTCACTGACTACCTCCATCGTGCCATCGGCCCTTGGCCGTGACCGCGACGAGCAGGTCAAGAACATGGTGGGCATCCTGGATGCCTACACGGTGAGCCAGGGCTTCCACATGAACGTCAACGTGCTCAACCGCGAGACGCTCGAAGATGCGATGGAACACCCGGAGAACTACCCGCAGCTCACGATTCGTGTCTCGGGTTACGCAGTGAACTTTGTGCGCCTCACGCGCGAGCAGCAGCTCGACGTGCTCTCGCGTACGTTCCACGCAGGCCTGTAGTACTTAAGGTCCGCGCTTGACGAGTTAAGCCTTACGAGGCCACGGCGCTTCGTCCCTCGGGCGGAGCGCCGTAGTCTTGGGTGCATCCAGTCTTGTCTGTCCCCAGTCTTGACTGACTTCAGACGTGGAAGGAGCAAAGCGATGACGAACGAACCCGTATCAGTACCGCTCCTTCAGGAACCTCCTATGGAGATTGCCGACCAGGAGATCGCCCAGAGCGAAGAGATTCACGACAATTCGGCCGGTTCCGTCCATTCGTGGGACCTTGTGACGGGCGCCGATGGCCCCGGAACGCGAATGACGTTGTTCATGGCCGGTTGCGGGCTGCGTTGTCAGTTCTGCCATAACCCCGACACGTGGCGGATGAAGAACGGTGTGCGCCACACGGTCGACGAGGTCATGGCGCGTGTGACGCGCTACGCGACAGTCATGAAGGTGACCGATGGTGGGCTCACCATCTCGGGAGGCGAACCGTTGCTGCAGTCCAAGTTTGTGATGAGCGTGTTTAGGCGAGCACACGATCTCAATATCCACACGGCGCTCGACACCGCGGGGCTGCTTGGCTCGCGCCTCACCGATGCCGATCTCACCTACATCGATCTGGTGCTGCTCGACATCAAGTCGGGGCTGCCGGAGACCTACAAGCGGGTCACAGGTAGGCCCTTGCAGCCCACGCTTGACTTCGCCACACGGTTGTCGAACTTGGGCAAGAAGATGTGGGTGCGGTTTGTGTTGGTGCCTGACCTGACCGATGCCCCCGACAACGTTGAGGCGATTGCCGCGTTTGTAGCGACCCTCGACGGGGTGGAGCGCATGGAGATCCTGCCGTTTCACCAGATGGGCAAGTCCAAGTGGGAGGCGACAGGGGAGCCCTACTTGCTCGAGGACGCGGTTCCCCCTTCTCACGAGTTGGTCGCGCGCGTGAAGGCCCAGTTCGAGGCGCACGGGCTCAACGTCACCGTCGCCTAAGCCCTCGCCAACCCCCGTGATGCCCGGGCGGGCGGGTACCCCGCCCGCCCAAGCATCAGCCGTCAAGCAGGCCTTTAGTCGCTTGTTATTGCCGCGGCAAACCCGTCGAACACCTCGATGTACTTGTCCACGGCGTCGAAGCTGTGGACCACCGACATGGTCCATTCCTCTTCGCGGCCAGGAGTCATGAAGATGCCGTTGTTCATGTTCCACAGCCATGCGAGCTCGCACAGTGCGGGGAACTGGTTCTCCTTGAAGGTCTCGTAGTCCACGATCTTGGCCGAGGAGAACGTGACGCAGCCCTTGGAGCCGATGCCCACGGCGTAGCCGGGGAGGTCGTACTTCTCGATGACCTCTTGGCAGCCCTTGACGATGCGGTCGTTGAGCGCTGCGAGGTGCTCGTAGGCCTCGGGCGTGAGCACCTCGAAGAGCGAGGCGCGCGCGGCGGCCATCGACAGCGGGTTGCCGTTGTACGTGCCCACTTGGTAGACCGTGTGGTCCTCGACAACCGACATGACCTCGTCGGTGCCGCCGATGGCTCCGGTGGGCAGTCCGCCTCCGAGCGCCTTGGCGAGCGTGACCATGTCGGGCGTGACGCCAAACTTCTCGACGGCGCCGCCCGCGGCAATGGTGAGGCCGGTCTTGACCTCGTCAAAGATGAGGACGATGCCGTGACGGGCGGTGATGTCGCGGACGGCCTCGAGGTAGCCGGGCTCGGGGAGCACGACGCCAAGGTTCATCATCGCGGGCTCCATGATGACGCACGCGGGCTTGCGGCCCTCGGCGTCGAGGCGCACGATGCGTCGCTCCATCGCGGGGGCGTCGTTGAACGGCACCGCGATGGTCATGTCGACGGTTGCCTGCGGGATGCCGGCGCCGTAGGCCAGTGAGGCGAGGTTTTCGCGATCGCCGATCTTGTCGTACTCCACGCCGATCGACACCATGACGGTGTCGTGGTGACCGTGGTAGGAGCCAAAGATCTTCATGACGGTGTCGCGGCCGGTGAAGGCGCGGGCGATGCGGATCGCGTCCATCGTCGCCTCGGAGCCCGAGTTGGTGAAGCGCCACTTGGGCAGGCCCCAGCGGCGGGCCAACTCGTCGGCCACCACGACCGAGTCCTCGGTCATCGCGGCAAAGTGGGTGCCTAGCGGGTAGCGGTCGGCGACGGCCTTGCCGATCGCGGGGTGGCCGTGACCCTGGACCATCGAGCCAAAGCCGTTGTGGAAGTCGTAGTACTCGTTGCCGTCAATGTCGACAATCTTGTCGCCCTTGCCCGACTCGATGTAGATGGGCCACGGGTCGCGGCCTTGGTAGCTCGATGCCACGCCGCCGCTCAGGTGCTGGCGGGCGCGGTCGTACATCTCGTGGGACTTCTGGGTGCGCGCGTTGAGTGACTCCGTCTGCTCTTCGATGAGCGACTGGATGCGCTGGGGGTTCAGTTCAATAGCCATGATTACTCCACCCGTCCGGCCTGGCGACGGGGTCTTGGAGAATTTGTGAGATCAACCGCCGGCCTGGCGCATGGTGACCTCAGCACTGCGCCTGGTAAAGGCGCAATGTGCTGTTCCCATGGTAGCGGAATCGCGTCTGCGTGCCCAGTGCCCGGCAACAACAGCCCTGAAACGCAGGGTGATCCCGCGACACGCAACCGGAACACCCACTGTCGCACGTGCTGTCGGCTCGGTACGATGGAACGAAATTCTGCAACCGCAAGAGGTGATCGCGATGACAAAGGGCTCGGTGGACAAGGCCGCAATAGCGCGCGCCGCCATACGATCGACCAGGTCCTCCGCTCGTCTTGAAGGGCGCGCGGTGCCCGATGGGCGACCTCGTGCCGCGGGTGTGCAGCGCGTGCTCGATGGCAGAGAGAAACGATCCTGACACCTCTTCAGGGTGACTATGGCGAGACGCCTCTGACTCCGGACGAGGAGGACGCCTTGCTTCCCGAGGTGCGTGCCGCGCTAGGGGAGCCCGTGCGGAAGGTCGACGTTTACGAACTTGAGCAGGCGATCGGCGACGAGGTTCAGCGAGACTTGCTCACGGCCGTTGTCGACGGGATTCTCTCGGTGGCGGATCTGGTGTCCGACACGTTCCTCTTCGAACTTCACCGGCGGCTCTACGGCGACATATGGCAGTGGGCTGGACGCCGCAGCACCCGGGAACGCAACATCGGCGTCTCGCCTGAGTTGATCGCGGTTGAGCTCCGCTCCTCACTCGACAAGATCATGTATCGCTGGGATCACACCGATGATTGGGATGCTCGGGTTCTTGGACTTGTCGCGCATGCGGAGACTGTGCGGATCCATCCGTTTGTGGACGGAAATGGTCGATCCACGCGTCTGCTCGCGGAACTCGTCTTCGTCGCGGCGCAAGACGGGCCGGACCTGTGGACCTACGACTGGGACCTCAACAAGACCGCGTACATCCACGCGTTGCGTCGCTACGACCTGGTGCGAGAGGTCGGCCAGCTAGTCGCCTTGGTCCCCATCCTGAAGGTGGAGTGACGAGGCGGCGGCGCGAGGGAGCCGAGCGTTTCCGCCGGACCTTGCGGGGTGGCATCCGGTCTTCGGAGGGCTTCACCGTTCGGCTCGTGGGCCGCACGGAACTGCTTTACGCCCGCACCGGCCAGGTGTGGCGCCTTAACGTCGAAGTGATGGCTGGGCCCGGCATCACTGTGGTGTTGTACGGAGAGAGCATCCCCGATATTCCGGGTATGGACCGAGTGCTGGTCGTCCGGGACGTTGAGCGCGCCTTTCAACATGCCGGTTGGGACCTCATGGTGAACTGGTGACTGATGCTCAAGGGGTCTCTCACGCTACCCAGGACCTTTGCCGTTGCGCTCGGGGGGTTACATCCGCTTTGATCAGCCCAAGGCAATCACGCGGCCCACACGGGGCACGCGGGCCAAATGGAGAAGTGATAACCGTGGGCACCACCGTCTACGAACGTCAGCCAACCGACCGCGATGTCATCGTCGTCGCCCTCAAAGACACCAAGCTCAAGCCGTTTTGGCTCGACGACGTCACCCCGGTTGAGCGCCCCGCGCTGGCGGGTGACATCGAGGCGGACCTCGTCATCGTCGGCGCCGGGTACACCGGCCTGTGGACCGCGGTCCAGGCCAAGGAGCGCGATCCTCAGCGCAGCGTCGTGATCGTGGAGGCGCACACCGTCGGTTGGGCTGCGTCGGGCCGCAACGGCGGGTTCTGCGAACCGAGCCTCACTCACGGCTACGCGAACGGCAACAGTCGCTGGCCCGAGGAGATGGAGACGCTCGAGCGCCTCGGCACCCAGAACATCGACGAGATCGAGCAGACCGTCAAGCGCTACACGATGGACGTGAACTTCGAGCGCAACGGTTCGCTGACGGTCGCTGTGGAGCCGCACCAAGTGGCCGAGCTTGAGGGCGACGTGCTGAGCACCGCGGAGATCCAGGCCCTCGTGAAGTCGCCCACGTATCTCGCAGGCCAGTCCGACGGCGGGGACACCGCGCTCGTCCACCCCGCCAAGCTCGCGTATGAGCTCGCGCGAGTGGCGACCGAGCTGGGCGTGACGATTTACGAGAACTCGCCCGTCCTCGGCATCGGCGACGGCGCCGTGGTGCGTACGGCCGCCGGGAAGGTCAAGGCCAAGAAGGTCGTGCTCGCTACCAACGCCTTCCCGTCCCTGCTGCGCCGCAACGCTCTCATGACGGTGCCCGTGTATGACTACTCGCTCGTGACGGAGCCGCTCACCGCCGCGCAGATGGAGTCGATCGGGTGGAACGGCCGCGAGGGCATCGCGGACATGGGCAACCAGTTTCACTATTACCGGCTCACTCCCGACAACCGCATCCTCTTTGGCGGCTACGACGCGATCTATCACGCTGGCGGCAAGATCAAGGAGTCCCATGAGGACAGGCCCGAGTCCTACGAGAAGCTCGCCGGCCACTTCTTCACGACGTTCCCCCAGCTTGAGGGGCTGCGCTTCACGCACCGCTGGGGTGGGGTCATCGACTCTTCGTCTCGCTTTTGCGCGTTCTTTGGGGTGGCGCGCGATGGGGCTGTGGCTTATGCGTTGGGGTTCACGGGCCTTGGCGTGGGCGCCTCGCGCTTTGCCGCGGCCGTCATGCTCGACCTGCTCGCGGGGGAGGAGACGGAGCGCACGCGGTTGAAGATGGTGCGCGAGCGGCCCCTGCCCTTCCCGCCCGAGCCCATCGCGGCCATCGGCGTCAACATGGTCCGCTGGTCCATGAACCGCGCGGATCACAACGAGGGAAAGCGCAACCTGTTGCTTAAGACCCTCGACAAGCTGGGGATGGGGTTCGATTCGTGACGCACTCGCTTGAGCCAGGCACCAAGGTCGCGGCGGCCGATGTCGCGCTTGAGCACGCTCCCATCCCGCCCTCGCAAGTGGTGGACGGGGCGCCGACGGTGGGGTCCGCGGTGTTGGGCGAGGCGGACCTGGGCGGCGTCGAGGTGGGGGTCTGGGAGTGCACCGCAGGAACGTCGACCGATATCGAGGTCGATGAGGTGTCGGTGGTGATTTCAGGGCGCGCGCGTATCGACTTCGTCGCGCCGCCGTTGCCCTCGATCGAACTGGGCCCCGGTGACGTGTTCAGGCTCGAAGCCGGCATGAAGACCGTGTGGACCGTCACCGAGACGCTGCGGAAGGTCTACGTGGCGTAAGTCCGACTAGCGGTTCCCTGCAGATGCGAGCATTTGAGCGGTCAACGCTGCGAGCGGCGCGGTCAGCCGCGCTCTGAGTCCGGCGGCATCCGGGTGTTCCACCTCGTCGAGCGCCCGCGCGAACGCGGCGGGCGCCTCGGTCGCGAAGAAGTTCACCCTGTCGCGGACGTGCTCAGCCGTCACCCGAACGTCGTCCGCGAACGCCGTCCAGTGGTCAGGCGTGAGGAACTCAAGCGCGAACTCGCCGCCGATGCTCATGGCCGCCTTGCGCTCGCCTGGCGCGGCGTGTCCCAGGGCGGTGGCGGAGTCAAACATCGGCGCGAGATGCACACGCTCGCCGTCGAGCATCACGGCGAAGTTCCGCGCGTGGGCGTCGGGAGCGCCCACCACGGTGTTGAAGATCACCATGTCTACGAACGCGCGCACGTTCGCATCGGCGTCGCTGGTCCGGGCCGCCGAGTCAGCGAGGAACGTGGAGATTCGTCCCGCCGAGGGGCCGCCAAATTCCTCATACTTCTCGCCGACGTCGAGGGCCTGGCACAGGTCCTCCTGGTGGAGCCTCACCACAGTGCCGTCGCGGCGCTCGCGATCGAAGCGCTCGATGACGATGGCCGTCTCGCTCTTGAACTCGACGAACTGGGTGATTGCGGTGGGAACCCCCAGGCTCCGCGCGGCGGTCATGGTGACGTGTTCCGCGAGTGCCTGCGCGCGAACGCGTCGAATGCCAGGCTTGACGATGTGGGTGGTTGGCTCCGCGCCGTGGGTCTCGCACCACACGCCGCCCACATTTCGCAGCGCGAACTTCTGCTGCGTTCCTGCGAGTGACCAGTGCTCGCCGGGCAACATCCACGACGCAGCCGCGTTGGTATCCAGTTCGGCGAGGCGCGCCTCGATGTCGGAATCGCTCACGGCGGTCACTCCGCCCGACCTGGCGAGCGCATCGGCCACCCCACCCTCCGGACAGAACTGCACTGCCCCGGGGCAGTCGAGCCCGATGGCCTCGAGCATGCTGAGCGGGTCGCGCCTGTCGGCGCCGAAGCGGCGCGCGATCGCCGCGAGGGCGTCGTCGTTCTCCGGCAGCAAGCCGGTGACGAACCGCTCGACGGTGGCGCCCACGTGGGCGATGCCGCGCGGCAGAGCGAGAGACAGGGGGGTCGCGGCAAGGCCCAATGCGTCGACGTAGGTGAGGCGCAGCGAGCCGGCTCGAGTGCGGCGGATCTCGGCGGACACCTCGCCCCCGAGCAGTACTACGAGGTGGTCGGTCACGCGTGCACCTCGTCGACGGTCACGGTGAGCCTGGCGCCCAGCGCGTCGAGCACGTCGATCACCGACGCGAGTTCGACGTTGCGCCGGGCGCCTGACTCGAGTTGGTTGAGCCATGTCCTCGAAACTCCTGCGCGTTCAGCAAGCTCGCCCTGCGTCAGCGCCTGAGCGGAGCGAAGTTGGCGCACGGCCCTGCCGAGTAGTGGCGCGGTGCGAGTGTTCAACGGATCCATGATGTCAACGTACGTGAACACTGCAGCGATGTCAACGCGCGTGAACAATGCAGGTGTGTTCACGCACGTGAACAGCGCTTCGCGAGCCGTCAGCGTCGTACCTTGCGTGCCTCGCAGAACTGCGGCGGCCCTCGGCTTGCCGGCGGGTGGTGTCGACGGTGGCGGACACGCAGCGCAGGGTTGCCGGTCCGCAAGGACTGCAGACTTGTAGCGCGCGACGGAGTCCTCGCGCGCGACATGGCTATCTCGACCGGTGTGAACCTGACGTCGAGCCATGCCAACAACGCGAGCGGGCGGGTTTGTAGCTGGCGACCGGCGAGCGAAGCCCAGCGGAGGCATTTGGCAATGTCGCGGTCCCACGTCGACGTGGAGGAGGTGTTGCAACCGGAGGTCTTCGACGGAGCAAACAGGGCGAAGAGGACGCCCGCCATAGTGATCGCAAGGGCTCCGGCGACAAGGTGCCTGGCGTGATGCAGTCTGAACGTTTGGTTGACTCCGGCAGCTCACCCACACGGCCACCTGTCGCTGTGCTACGGTGCCGCTAGATCCCTCAAGGAAGAGTGGAATTCTCCAGGGGGGACTCAACGCAATGCGCCCAACACACGTGAACCCGGCTTTTTTCACGCCTCAGCCCACACTTCGCCGCAGGGCCCGGTGGTCGCCTTCCGCAGAACGATAGCCGTCCTTGCGACCGTTGCGGTGAGCATCGGCGTTGTCACGGCGTCACCCGCCGTCGCGGAGCCCCAGGTTCCAGTACCTCCTACCGCCGCCGCGGCGCCAGAGGGCACGGTCGCAGGCGCGAGCGTCGCCAGAGTGGAGACGCCCACATCGCCAGCCGTTGAGACCGCGCCCATCGAGTCGTGGACTCCCACGAGTCACTCGTTGACGGTGAACGGTGAGACCACCCTGGACCTGTTTGCGCAACCGGTCTTCAAGCGTGAAGTCGAAGGGTGGATGGAGATCGACTCGACCATCACGGTGGGCGCGGGTCAATACCCCTTCGAGGCGCTGGGCTTGTCTAACCCCGTTCACTTTGGCACCAGCGCCGAGGCGCTCATGACCGTTGACACCGTCAGCGGGCCGGTGGTGTTCGGGCTCGAGGGCGCCACCGTGAACGCACCCACGCTCAGCAAGGGGGTCGTGACCTACGTAGGAGTGTTCCCCGGCGTCGATCTTGAATTCCGCACCAAGGGCGGCCGCGTCGGCAAGCACCTGGTGTTGGCCGACGCTGCGGCCAAGTCAGACTTCGACTTCACGATCACCGACCCTGCTCACACATTGGGTGACCCGACCGAGGGTGTGCGGGAATCCTGGACCTTCTCCAACGCCGTCGGCTACGCGACCGGGATAGAGCTGCCCGCTCCGGCGGCATGGACACAATCCGCCGAGGGGGCAGGCCTCCCCGGCAGTGCTCATCAGAAGGTGTCGGTCACGGGTGGCGGATACGCGATCGCGCTGAGCGTGGATCCAATGTGGGCCCAGACGGCTTCGTACCCGCTCGTGCTTGACCCCGCTGTGCAGTGGACCGACGAGACCTGGAGCGACGATGACGGGCTGTCAGTCGCATTCGGGCCCGCAGGCGCGACCGACTGCGATGGAGGGCCGTGCCAACTGGCAGATCCCGTCGAGGGAAACGTGTTGATTGGGCTGGTTCCAAACTGGGAGGCAGGCGACGGCTCGGTGCCTCGAAAGTTCCTCGCGTACGTGGGTGCGGACCTAAGTGTCTTCGTTGGACGCCAGATCACCTCGGCCGTGCTTGGCGGTCATTTCCCCAGGTACACCCATATCCCCCAGAACTCATCGGTCCACTTTCCCGGAACCTACTGGTCCCTGTGCTCGCCTATTGGGACGGAAAGTACGGGCGCAGACCTCGCTGCCGCCCGCTGCGGTCCTATGAGTGAGGCAGAAGGTTCGACAATTGATGGGGTGGGAAGTTGGTACTTCGATGTCACGGACGATGTGCGAGCTGCTGCCAAGGGCACTGGCCCCACGGGCTCGGTGGTGGGGTTCGCGGTCAGCGGTAACGATGATCCGATCCTCGGCTGGGGAAACGTTCCTTCGCCCGACCTCCGCCTCGTCTACACCGGCTACCCCGTCCCGCGCCCGCTGACCGCTGACCAGACGTTCGGGTGCGACTGTTGGGCGGGTAACTCGACGGCGAATCAGGCGATGGCCGGGGACCCGGTCAACACCGCGACCGGTGCGCTCATGGAGCAGTTTGGTGACCTGTACGCCTCGGGTGTTGGGCAGCAGATCAACCTTGCGCGCACCTACAACTCCAGGGACACCGCCTCGGGGCCATTTGGTCCGGGCTGGTCGTATGCATATGGGGCCTCGCTCGTCGAGAACGACTCCGGTGAGATGGTCTTCACCGATGGCTCGGGAACGCGCACCCGATTCGGCGCGCTCGTCGGCGGAGGTTACGCGCCGATCGACCCTGCCGTCTCGGCGGACCTGGCGGACGGCCCTGACGGCACTCGCGTGATGCGCAACCTCTCAGGTAGCACCATGACGTTCGATGCCTCCGGCGCGTTGATCGCGGCGGCCGATGAGCGTGGCCAGGGTCTCACCCTCGCGTACACCGCGGGCGAGTTAGCCACCGTCACCGATGCTTTGGGCCAAACGCTCACGTTCGCGTGGGATGGGATCGGAGCAGAGGCGCGGATCGTCTCGGCCACGACGTCGGACGGTCGCGGGGTGGGTTATGCCTACGCGGACACGGCGGGCGCCAAGCGCCTCACCGGCGTGACCGCTGTCGACGGCGCAACCACCACGTACGCATACGCGGCCACGGGTGGACTGTCGAGCATCACGGACCCGCTCGGCCATGTCAGCGCGCGCAACACGTACAACGCGGCGGGGAGAATTGTCAGCCAGCGTGATGAGACGGGCGCCAAGACCACGTTTGGTTGGGACGAGGCCACCCAGACTGCGACCATCACCGACCCGACCGGCAAGGTCCGCACCGACGTGTACAACAACCTCAACCTGGTCAAGCAGATTGACGGCAACGGGGAGGTCGTTGAGCAGCTGTATGACGGTGACAACAACCCGGCTGCGGTGGTTGACGCGGCGGACAGGCTGTATCGCAGCGAGTACGACGATCGCGACCGTTTGGTGCTGCGGGTGGCGCCTGCGCCGTTGTATTACTCCGAGTCGTGGACTTATGACGACGCCGACCGCGTCACGAGCCACACCGATGCAGACGGCTACGTCACCTCGTACACGTACAACGCGGCGGGCCTGGTGACGTCGGTAGGCAACCCCGATGGTGGTACCAACACCTACACGTACACCACCGGTGCGGAGGGGGCGCCGGCGAACCTGCTCGCGACGTCCACGGACCCGATGGATCGGACCACGAGCTACACCTACAACGCGACCGGTGACTTGGTCTCCACGACCACGCCGGGCGGGAAGACCACCACGTCGACGTATGACGCGACGCACCGGCGCACCTCGACCACCAGTCCATCTGGCGCAGTGACGAGTTACACCTACGACGTTGCAGGCCGGATGCTGACCGTGGCCGACCCCACCGGGGCCGTCACGACCAACACCTACGACGCCGCTGGCCGTTTGACCGCGACCGCGGACGCCCTGGGCCGCACCACGCGGTTCTTCTACGACCGGTCAGACCGGCTCATCCGCACCAGGGACGCCGCAGGGAACAACACCAGGACGTCGTACGACAAGGCAGGCCGCGTCGCGACCAGCACCGATGCCCTCGGCGCGGTCACGACGTATGCGTATGACGATGCGGGGCGCCTGACAAGCACCACCGACGCTCTCGGTCGCACCACCGCCATGGCATACGACGCCCTGGGCCAGTTGACGTCCACCACAGACCCGACCGGTGGAGTGACCTCGTACACGTACGACGTCGTGGGCCAGACCACGTCGGTGACCGACCCTGACGGGGTGACGCAAACCACCACGTATGACAGGCGCGGGCACGTGGCGGCGGTGACGAATGCCGCCGGTGGGTACCAGCAAACGGAGTACGACTCGATGGGGCGCCCTGCTCGGACCGTCGACTCCGATGGCGTCTACACCACCTACTCGTACGACCTGGCGGGTCAGCTCCTCGAGCAGGTCAAGCCCTTGTCTGTGTCCACAGACGTTCCCGACTATTACGAGGACCGCACCACATACGGATACGACGCGGACGGGCATGTGACGTCCACGGTCGACCCGCGCGGCAACGTCCCTGGCGCAACACCGGCGGCCTTCGCCACCACGGTGACCTACGACGCCGACGGCCGTCCCGTCACCTCCACGGACCCGTTGGGTCGCACGGTCACCACCGGCTATGACGCCAATGGGCGCCCGGTGACGGTCACGGACCCCGCGGGTAACGTCACCACCACGGTCTACAACGCGGTGGGGTGGACCACGTCGGTGGTTGCGCCAGGTTCTGGCAGGACCAGGTATTACTACGACAGGGTGGGTAACCTCACCAAGCGGGTGGACCCGTTGGGCAGCGAGACGTTGTACACGTACGACGCTGCGGGCCGGGTGCTGACGCAGACCGACGCTCTGGGTCGGGTGACGGCCATGTCGTATGACGCGGTGGGTAACGTCGCCCAGGTCGTGAAGCCATCGGGCACTTCGACGGTGGATGACCTGACCGACGGCACCGTGTCGTACGCGTACGACGCGGCGAATCGGCCGGTGGCGACCACGTTCTCGGATGACACTGCTGGGTTCACGTATGACTACAGCCCTGCCGGTCGTGTGCTGACGGCGGCGCGCGTGCAGAACGGCGGGGTTTCGGCGTCGAGTGAGTACACGTATGACGCGGCGGGCCGTACAAGCTCGACGGTGCGGACGGGCCCTGGTGGCTCCAACGCGAACTATTCCTACACGTCTGCCGGTCGCTTGTCGGGTGCGTCGTGGTCCACGGGCATGGAGGTGGCTTACAACTACAACCAGGTGGGCGAGTTGACGGCGGTGACGCCGTCGGGCACGGGCAACATCCCTGCGGTGACGTATGGGTATGACGCGTCGGGTCGGGTGACCACAGTGACTCGTGAGGGTCCGCCGTCTCCGACGCCGTCTGTGAAGACAACGTCCGCGGTGTATGACGCTGCGGGTCAGTTGTCGTCGTTGCAGCACTCGACGACCGCGGGGGTCGCCCAGGGGTATGCGATTGCGCGTGACACCCGTGGTAATCCCACGCAAGTGGACACGACGACGGCCGCTGGTACGACGTCGGCGTTGTACACCTACGACGCGGTGAGCAGGCTGCGAGCCGAGTGTTACCCGGTGACGGGTGAGGTGTGTGTGGCGAAGTCGCCCCGCAACGCCTACACCTACGACAAGGTGGGTAACCGCGCCACCGAGACCGCCCGCACGGTGTCGGGGAACAAGGCGACGACGGTCACGACGGACTACACGTATGACGCCGCCTATCAGTTGCTAACGGAGTCGGTCGCGGGAACCCCGACGGTCACGAACACGTGGAGCGCGAACGGGGCGTTGGCGACCTCAACCACCCCGTCGGGCACCCAGACCTACACCACCGACCTCACGGATGAGTTGATCTCGCTTCAGCTCGCCGATGGTTCCACCGTGGGTTACACGCATGACGCGCAAGGCAACCGCACCTCCCGCACGGTGGATGGGGTGTTGGACGCGTCGTGGGCGTGGGACGACTTGTCTAGCTTGCCGATGCGTATCGGCGAGTACGACGCGACCGGCACCCTGAGCACGGCGTGGTTGGCGGATCCGACATCGTCCACGGGGGCGTCGTTGGCGCAAACCTCGAACGGGTCGAGTTCGTGGTTGCTGTCTGATCCGTTCGCGAACACTGTGGCCACGGTGTCGACGACGGGGTCCACGGTGTCGGGCACCAGGACCATGGACGCGTTCGGAGTCGAGCGCACCACCGCGACCGGGTCCCTGGCTAACGCGCAGGTCGGCTTCGCCGGACAGTACCTCGACGGCGCGACGGGTTTGTATGACATGCGGGCCCGTGACTACGACCCGACCAGTGGCCGCTTCACGGCGACCGACCCGATCGCAGTGCCCACCGGAATGCCGTTCGTGGCGGGGTATTCGTACTCGTACAACAACCCGTTGATGTACTCCGATGTGAACGGGATGAACCCGTTCTCGGACGTCGTTTCGGGGGCGGCGAGCGCGGCCTGGGACTTCGTTCTCAACGATATCGCCTTGACCCAGCCGGGCCTCGGGGGAGCCACTGGTTGGGCGGCACAACGTCGTATGGACATGGGACGCGGTTCCATGCTTGGGGTCCAAGAATATGGGTGGGGTACCCAGATCGATCGGACAATCAATCCCGTCCACCAACTCCTTGAGGCTGGCGACGCCACCATCACTTCCTACAAGGCAGGGGACTGGAACGGCGTCGGCTACAACGGCGTCAACACCACCCTGGCGACCGCGAGCACCGTCGCCATCGGATGCGGCGGAGCGAAGGCCATCACGTCAAGGATCCCTTCAATCGCAACAATTGTCGCAGTGCGAACACCGGAGTTCATTGCTGTTGGCGATGTGAAGCTACCCGGTGTCCCGAAGGGTGCGACGGGCGTGCCTGTCACGACTGGGAAGGGCCTCTATTACGAGATCCCGAAGGGAACCGCCGAACTTGATCCGCGCGTGGCCGGTGTTCGGATTATGGATCCCGTCACATCAGGGCCGTACCAGTATCCGAACGGCTATGCTGCGTACATGAACGCGGAGGGCCAGACCGTGAATCCACTGACCGGGAAAACCGTCGTTGGTAACGCTGATCCGTACGCCCACATCGAGTTGCCATGATTGCAATCGAAACCCTGCTTGGCCCGAATGGCTGGTCACGGGAGTTCACGTCGCCGCCTCAGATGAACCCGCTCACTGAGGACGACGCGCTACAAGAGGCCCAGGTGCTCGACGTGCGTTTCGATGCGCTGCGCTTGACCGTCGGCGTGTTGTTCGAACTTCGTGCGGCACTGCAGTTGCGCGAGGCTAACACAGGGGTTCTCGTAGCGCGGGGCGTCCAAGAGTTGTCGTGGACGGCGGGACCTCGTGCAACGTCGAGGACAGCTTGGACCGTAATGAGTTCCCGCCCTGAGCTTCGCGACGGGCTGTTCGCGTTGAGCCTTGGGATGTGGCCGGAGTCGCGAATCGCTCTTCGGGCCGAGTCCGCGGCCTTCTTCTGCGGGGACGTCCCCGGACTGGAACGGATACCGGACTACGGGTCCGAAGATGATCCCGCCGTTCGCGCAAACCTTGCCAGTTGGCAATCGAAATTCGCGCCGCTGCACGGGGTGTTTGTCAACCCCATGCCAGCCCACTGAGAGCCCCACTAGAAATGCGAATTGCAGCGGTCCGGCCATTGTCGATCGAACTCAACGGTGCCACCGAGCCGAGCATAGACGATGGCTCTGCCCTCTCCCGGGTACGGCGCTACAACGTCGGCGTTGTACACGTATGACGTGGTGAGCCGGTTGGCGAGTGAGTGTTACCCGGTGTCGGGTGCTACGTGTGTGCCGAAGTCGCCCCGCAACGCCTACACCTACGACAAGGTGGGTAACCGCGCCACCGAGACCGCCCGCACGGTGGTGGGGACGAAGGCGACGACGGTGGTCACGGACTACACGTATGACGCCGCGTATCAGTTGTTGACCGAGTCGGTCGCGGAGACGGCGACGGTGACGAACACCTGGAGCGTGAATGGGGCGTTGGCAACCTCGACCACCCCTGGGGGCACGCAGACGTACACCACGGACCT
>SWCB01004139.1_pt1 | contig 43200 bp, 34 predicted proteins | sample 4692901 | NCBI WGS metagenome assembly SWCB01 (sample SAMN10267276, study PRJNA491770) | bioreactor metagenome | isolation source: DHS bioreactor inoculated with subseafloor sediment | place: Japan: off Shimokita Peninsula | collected 2006-08 | reverse complement strand
TACTCGTTTTTTTAATTTTTAGTGCTTGACATCTTTACCGGTTGCTTATGGTAAAAAAGCACCTAAAGGTGCTTATTCATTGATTGTGTATGACTTAACTAGTTCGACTTCATCACCAGTCACTAACATAAACGCACTACCATCATCTGTATCTAAATGGCAATCTAATGCATATTTCGGACTTACACGACATAAAACATTATCTAAGATACCTGCTTTAACACCGTTAACTTTTAAACTTACAACTTGTCCATTTGTTACACCAAATTGTTTCGCTTCTTCATCTGAAAAATGGATATGGCGATCTGCAATGATTACACCTTCGCTTAACTCAACTTGTCCTTTTGGACCAATTAATGTGCATGGTCCTGAACCTACTACATCACCAGATGATCTTACTGGTGCTTCAAATTTAAATCTTAAAGCGTCACTTCTTGAAATCTCTACTTGTGATGCTGGGCGCACCGGACCTAAGATGCGTACACCTGATAAAAGTTTACCTTGTGGACTCATTACGTCTACTTTTTCGTTTGCAGCGTATTGTCCTGGTTGACTTAAATCTTTCATCGGTGTCAACTCGTAACCTTTACCAAATAGTGTTTCTAAATGTTCTTGTGTTACATGGAGATGACGACCAGATATTCCTACTGGTATTTTTTTCATATTCTATTCCTCCTACATACGAAATGATTATATCATTTTTTGATATGTTTTTCAACGAAATTATGATAGAATAAAGCCAAGAAAGAGGTGTATTTATGTCGACAATATTTGAAAAAATTATTGCCAGAGAAATCCCAGCTCATATCGTTTATGAAGATGATTTAGTGATATCGTTTTTAGATATATCACAAGCGACTGAGGGGCATACGCTTGTTGTACCTAAAAAAGCGTATGAAAACATTTTTGAAGTACCCGATGATTTGTTAGCTCATACAATTTTAATTACAAAAAAAATAGCTAATGCATGTAAGGAAGCTTTCCCATTAAAAGGATTAAACATCTTAAGTAATAATGGTGAAGTTGCTGGTCAAACCGTATTTCATTTCCACTTCCATGTCATTCCAAGATTCGATTTGTCAGATGTTTCATTTAAGTTTACAAACCACATGAATGAAACATCAAAAGAAATGTATAAAAAAAGAGCACTCCAAATTATAGAGGCTCTATCGTAAACTCAACACCTGGATTAACATTTTTAACAGATAACTGTAAATTGAAATGTTCACAAGTCTTTTGAACAATACTCATCCCTAAACCAAATTGGCCTTTGCTGCCTTTTTCGTATGGCTTGAATAATTGTTCTATAAATTTATCACTTATTGGCTCACCATCGTTATAGAAGGTGAGTTTTTTATTATTTAACGTAATCTTTATTTCTTTTTTAGCATATCTAAGTGCATTATCTAAAATATTACTAAATACAGTTAATAGATTTTCTTTGGTTGCAAAATATGTTGAGTCATCTAACTCTGTTTTTATTTTTATCTGTGTCCTATATTTTTGTTGATTTATGATGTTTTTAATTAAATCCTTTATTCTAATCGTCTCAAATGTAGACGGATCTTTTAAATACTCTAACTTATTAAGCTCTAGCAGTTGTTTAACTTTTTGATTTAATATATCTGCTTGTTTGATGACGATCTTTGCTTCTTTAGGATCAGATATGCCATCAGAAATAGCTTCTGCATAAGATCTAATAACAGCAATTGGTGTTTTAAAATCATGAGATATATTTTGGAGCATTTCTTGCTTGATATTTTCATTAAGCTCGATCTCACGTCTCATCTTTTCAATTGTTCTTGCCAAATCAGTGATTTCGTCATCTCCACCCATTTTAATAGGTACTTTATAATTGTTTTTTGTAAGTAGTGCGACTTCACCTTCAAGGTGTTTAACACGATCAACTGTAATTCTAGACCACATAAGTATGGTTATATTACCTAGAAGTATGATTGCAACCAAACTCACTAATACGACAGCTGAAAATCTTGTATTTGTAACAGATAAATAGTCATCTCCAGTAAACACGATGACAAAGTCTGAATCAGATCTTCTTTGAAATCTAAAATAATATGTTTTATCATCTTCAATATCTTCAGCTTCAAAACCTGGTCTTACACTAAACATTTGATAAAGTCTACTTGTCGTATATTGATCGTCTAACACGTCGCTAAAATTACTCGAAGCATAAAGCAATCTTCCGTTTTGATAAACAACATATCCGTTGTATCTATTATTTGTTGGTCTTGATAATGGTGCCATTTGAATGATTTCATTGAAATAGGCATTAAGTTGATCCTTGTTCTGTTGTACTCTTGATTCTCTTATGACTTGTGTGACTGCAAACAAAAAAACGAAACTAGTCAGCACAGTTACAATCGTAAAAATAAGATTAATTTGTGTCGATAATTTCAGTTTTTTAAATTTTCTCATAATAAGCGATATCCATATCCGTAGATCGTTTCAATCTTTAATTCAGGCATCTTATGTCTTAAGCGTCTAAGAAGATCATCAACAACACGGTCACTACCGTAGTAATTATCTCCCCAAACGTGCTTTAATATTTCTTCTCTAGAAAAAGCTTTATTCGGATTTTTGATGAAAAAAGATAGTAATTCAAACTCTTTATTTGTAAGATCAATCATTCCATCATTTGCTTTTATTTCTCTTTTTGTAATATTAATCTCATATTGATCATAGTGAATAATTTCTGATACTTGAAAGTGACTTTGTCTTTTGAGTACAGCCTTAACTCTTAATATGAGTTCTCTTGGAGAATAAGGTTTAGCTAAATAATCGTCACTCCCTAGCTCTAATCCCATAATCTTATCTAAATCTTGGTCTCTGGCAGACGTAAAAATAACCGCTGCATCAGATTCATTTGCCTTAAGTGCTTTAATGATATCGTATCCACTCACATCACCAGTAAGCATGATATCTAAAATCCATAAATCAACATCATCATGAATATGTTCCATTGCAGATTCACCATCAAAAAAAACAGTGACGTCAAATCCTTCTCTCATTAAATATTTTTTGATAATACCAGCTAAATCTTGTTCGTCTTCAACATAATAGATTTTCATATGAGCACCCTCCTATATAGTAAAATAAGTGTGCGTTTGCACACTTATTATAACATAGAGTCTATAAATAAAGAGAAAAATGAAGTACCTATAGTATAACAAAACACTATGTGATGTCTATGTTTTTTTAATGTGAAATTATGTTATTTAATAACATTAACCTTCATATATGGGACTAGTGCTTTAGGAACAGTAATTGATCCATCTTTATTTTGATAATTTTCAATAATCGCAATCATGGTTCTGCCTACTGCTAAACCAGATCCATTTAAAGTATGTACGTATTCAGTTTTACTATCTTTTGTACGTTTAAATCTAATATTAGCACGTCTAGCTTGAAAATCTTCTGCATTAGAGATAGATCCGATTTCACGATATTTATTTTGTCCTGGTAACCAAACTTCTAAATCATATGTTTTTGCCATACCAAAGCCCATATCTCCACTACATAAAGAAACGACTCTATAAGGTAATTCTAACTGTTTGAGTACTTCTTCAGAATTGATTAACATACGCTCTAGTTCATCATATGATGATTCAGGTGTAGTAAACTTAATAAGTTCAACTTTATTGAACTGGTGTTGTCTTAAAATACCTTTCGTGTCTCTTCCTGCAGATCCTGCTTCAGATCTAAATGCAGTTGTATAGCTACAGTATTTAATAGGCAATAAATCACCATCGATAATTTCATCACGATATAGGTTTATGGTTGGTACTTCAGCAGTTGGGTTTAAGTAGTAATTTTGATCCTTTAACTCCAGTTTAAAACTATCCTCTTTGAATTTAGGAAACTGCCCCGTGGCATACATACTTTTATCATTAACAATAAACGGTGGAATAACTTCTTCATATCCATGGTTTAAACTATGCATATCCATCATGAACTGAATAAGAGATCTTTCGAGTCTAGCGCCTAAACCCTTATCGACAACAAATCGAGTGCCTGTAATTTTAGCAGCTCTTTCAAAATCTAGAATACCGAGTTTCTCACCGAGTTCTACATGATCTTTGACTTCAAAGTCATATGATTTAGGTTCGCCAACTTTTCTGATTTCAACATTTTTTGTTTCATCTTCACCAAAAGGCACTGATTCATGAAGTAAGTTTGGTGTGATTGCTAAAATATCGAAGATTTTTTCTTCGATTTCTTTAAGTTTATCATCCATGACTTTGATTTCATCGCCTAAGTCTTTAACTTGTTCTAAGATATGTGTTGCATCTTGTTTATTTCTTTTGAGTTCTCCTATCTTTTTAGAAGATTCATTTCTTAAAGCTTTTTTTGATTCAACATCAACGATGATATGCTTTCTTTGTTCTTGCAAGGCTTCTAGTTCTTTTAAATAACTAAAATCCCCTTGTCTTTTAGATAAGTTTTCTATAACCTTATCGATGTTTTCTGTAACAAATTTTAAATCTAACATTTTAATATCCTCCTTTAAAATAAAAAGTCCTCAGACATGATGTCTAAGGACGAAAGTTCGCGGTACCACCTTAGTTCTAGGTTACCCTAGCACTTTAACTTAATCTTTAACGCAGATTTACGGATGTGATTAGCATCACTAGGAAAGTAGATTCATATACGTTTGTTTAAACACTCTCACCAACGTGTTCTCTCTTTAAAACAAATCAGATACTACTAGTCTTTCTTACGTGTTACTTATATTATAGAGTTTAACTGCAAAAATGTAAAGTGAATTATAAGTGTTTTGCTTTTTCTTTGATTAAAGCTTTTAATCCTTCTTTTAATTCATCTTTTTGCAATCCAAAATCTAAGATAGCTTCAACATAATCTAGTTTATTTCCAACATCATAACGCTTTGCATCTATATCGTATGCATAAACTTTTTCTTTTTTCATAAGTCTAAGGATTGCATCTGTTAATTGAATTTCGTTACCTTTACCTTTTTGTTGGTTTTTTAAGTATTCAAAAATAGTTGGAGTAAGAATATATCTACCACCGATTGCTGATCTTGATGGTGCAACTTCTATATCTGGTTTTTCCACTACGTCTTTTAATTCAACAAGTGGTCCTTTTTTCTCTTCTTTAGGCGTACAAATACCGTATTTATAAGTGTCTTCATATGCAACTTCCATCGTGCCTAAAATCGATTGATTTGTTTTTTCAAATGCATCCATCATCTGTTTAATGGCTGGAGTGCCTTCTGTAACATACATATCATCACCTAAAAGAACTGCAAATGGTTCATTGCCAATAAAAGCTTCTGCTTGTAGAACAGCGTGCCCTAAACCGAGTTGTTCTTTTTGTCTAATGAAGTGAAGGTTGGCACCCTTAGCAATATTTCGAACTAAATGATACTCTTCTTCTTTTTGCTTCGATAAAAGAATTGTTTCTAATTCTATGTTGTAATCAAAATAATCAATGATTGCATTTTTATTACTACTTACAATAAGTAAAATGTCGGTAATACCCGATTTAATCGCTTCATCAACAATATATTCAATCGTTGGTCTATCTATAATCGGTAACAATTCTTTTGGTAATGCTTTTGTAATTGGTAAAAATCTTGTGCCATACCCCGCTGCTGGAATCACTGCTTTTCTAATCATGAATGATCTCTCCTTTTGGCTCTTCTTTTTTATTTGATAAACTGAATGTAATTAAAATACCTATAATAAATAATAGCGCACCTATAAAATAACTCCAAAAATTTGCTTGAAATACATTAGCTGTTGTATTTTCTTGAAGTGTAAACAAAATATTAAATGGCGATATAACGACAATACCTAATACCGCTAGATAGAAATGTGTTTTAAAATGATGTAATAAATAATGCATGAGTTTTCCTACAAGAATCAACCCAATAAGTGCTCCCAATATGAGTAAGAATAACATCGGTAGTTGTGATGCGATTTCTGTAAAATTAAGGGTAACAAACGCCTTTGCTATATCATCAACTAAATTGATTAATAATTGAAAATATCCAAATGCCATAAGCATTGTTGACCCGCTAAGCCCAGGAATAATTAAAGCGACTGCATAGATAACACCTACAAAAAATACAGAAACGTAATAAAATAAACTATCAGGATTATTTTCTGATTCCTTGATGAAAATAAAACCAATCATTGCTAAAATTGCGATGATGAATGTTAAGTAATGATGCCATTTATATGATTTTAATTTAACTTCTTTAATTAGAGATGGTATTGCGCCTAAGATGAATCCAATGAATAAGAATGTAATTGGGATTGGGGCGATGTCATAAAATAAATCTATAAATACAAATCCAATGATAAAACCTAAAATGACACCTATGATATATTCCCATACTGATAAGATGGATTTGATTGGTTTTTTGAGAAAATCGTTTAATGCATCTATGAGATATTGATATATTTTTAAAATAGCTGCAACCATAGAACCTGAGATGCCAGGAAGAATACTTCCCATACCAACGAGGCTACCTTTAATGATTTTTACAAGTTGTTTCATATATGCTCCTTATGTCTGATGATTGATATTATTTTAACATATTTTTTCACTTTCATCTATGCTATAATAAGTTTGGTGATAACATGATAGATATTATTAAATACATAATATTAGGCATTATTCAAGGCATAACAGAAATTTTCCCTGTATCAAGTAGTGGTCATTTAACGTTATTTAGTCATTTGCTTGATATTGATCTTACAAACTTAACCATTTTTTTAATGATAACAAATACAGGATCATTTCTGGCATTGCTATTGTTTTTTAGAAAAGATATTAAAGACTTAATCGTCGGTACGTTTAAATTCTTATTTAAAAAAGAAGAAAACTATAAACAAGATTTTGAATATGTGGTCAAATTAATCATTGCCGTGATTCCTATTGGCATCTTTGGTTTATTGTTTAAAGATATGCTTCCAGAAGACTTACTGTCTGTAGGATTTGCATTAGTTGTGACATCTGGTTTATTGTTCTACGTTTACATGGTAAGAGATATCGAATGGAAAAAAGATATATCATGGAAGAATGCTTTAATTATCGGTTCATTTCAAATGTTTGCGATATTCCCTGGAATATCAAGAAGTGGGATTACGATGAGTGGTGGTCTCATTCAAAAGATTGAGTTGAAAAAAGTTTTAAAATTCTCATTTCTTAGCTATATTTTAGTCTCGGTCCCAGTCATGTTACTCGGGTTTTACGAAGCTCTACATGCAAGCGAATCCATCCATGTGATTGGATATAGTTTAGCATTTATCATGAGTTTTATTTTCAGTTTATTATCTGTACGCATTTTCTATAAATATGTAAAGGTTAAAAACTTAATTTATTTTGCGATTTATTGTCTAATTGTTGGTGGTATATCTTTGGTACTTCACTTTATTTAAAAATATAGGAGATTGATTTTATTCAATCTCCTTTTCTTTAAACAAAATATAGATGACTCCGTGGATTATTGTAAATAAAATGACAAATATCGTGAAGAATTCAAAATGATTAAATATTCCAGAAAATATAGATGAAAGATCAAATATGTTCCATGAATTTAATCGAATAAATCTACCTAGATATATAGCGATACTTGCTAAGAAGAACAACATGATTAGCCCTATAGCTTCATACTTCATATATTTTTGGGGTATTATTTTTTTAATGTTTGAAATAGATAATAATCCTAATTTGATACCTATCATCATCGCAATCGTTACGATAAAGAACACGTACCAGTCATAAATCTCTAATTGATATATATTGGGATATACCTGGAAAAAATCATAGTTTTGAAAATGAATGGTATCAGTGATGATATAAAAACTATTTGGAAAAAATATAACCCATAAACCTATACCTATCCATGATAAATGTCGATATGCTTTTTTTATATAAAGATTTAAGGATATATAACTTAGCCCATAGACAATGATTGCTAAAGCAATATTCCAAGATAAGAAGACGACTAATCCGTTTGCTAAAATCATTCCAAAAATAAATGTGAATAATGCAAATCCAACAGCAACATAAAATGTTGAGTGTAATTGCTTGATCATGTGCTTCTTATGCATGATTCATCTCATTTAATATTTTTTGTAAATCACTTTTAGATAATAAAAAATCACTTAGGAGCTTGTATCTTAAAATATAATTATATACTTCATCAGATACTACTTCATGATTAGGATAAATGCGATTTCTATTTCTAAGTGAGAAGAAATACTGATCTAAAGCGACATCAGTCAACCTATTATCTAAAGCATATGTGGGTTCAACGCTCATCCCGTGCACACCAAAATACATATCATTTTGTGCTGGAAGGTCAAATAACTCTATGATTGTTCTATATAAATCAATTTGAGAACGTACTAAATCCTGCTCTCCCGTAATTAACCCTTTTCTAATCGTATAATCACCATAAGTCACATATGTGTCATTACTTGGAGCATATATAAACGCTGTGACTTGTTGAAGCATCTTTCTTTCTTCCATAGGATCAAGATTTTTATCGAACAAAATTGATAGATCCCCATTTTTTATACCCGATCCGTGATCACTGTAAAAAACATAAACTGAATCATCAAGTGTCTGATCATTACCATGTTCATCCATGAAAAATCTTTGAATGATATCATTATAATATTTACTGTAATTTATATATCTTAATGTAATATTTTGAATCAAATCAGCAAACTCAGGAAATTGATCTTCTCTAAGGCCACCATAAGGATCATAGTCATATGGTGTGTGTCCCATCATAGTGATAGGGAATAAGAAGTATGGTTCCTGTGTTGTTTCTAGATTTTTTCCTAATTCGTATGTGAAATCAGCTAAATGAAAATCACTAATCCATGGAGAATGATGCACAAGTCCTTCGTTTTCATCAAATAGATATCCCTCTTCAATCACATAACCATCTTCAATAAAGTCTTCAATTGCATAAAAAGCATCAAATCCATAGAACTCTGGATAAATAACATCCCGGTTATAAAATGTTTGTTTATCACCGTGGATAGCTTCTGTATAGTAATTTGCTTGATTAAAGTATTTGACCAATGATGTTAGTTCATAAGGTGTTTTATTATACTCCCAGTAAAGTGTTTCATCTCCGGAAGGGTTGAGCCCTGTAAGTACAGCTAATTCGCCGTCTGAGCTTACACCCATACCTACATTATTGTAGAAATTATTAAAAACAAAACTTTCTTCAAAGATTGCATCCATAAAAGGCATAAAAGCTCTAATCTCTGGATGATCTAATAAGAACTGATTCATTGATTCTAAGTGAATCAAAACCAAATTTTTGTCTTTGAAAATGCCTGTGAGATCTGAGCTTGTTGAAAGTTCTGGATCAACATATAAATTGCTTACTGCATCTTCAATCATTAAACGATTACTATAAGTATTTCCATCGAAAAAATTAATATACGATGCCTTATTTTTATTGTAAGCATCGAAGGCTTCAAATAAATCATCATCATTATTTATATTTAATATTTCTTCATAATCTGTATCAAATTCAACACCCATAAGTTGTCCTAAGTAATATGGATATACACCTAAATTTTGAATCGCATATGTTGATGTCATCGATTCAACAGGAGCATCTATAGCTTTCATATTGAAATAATTGTTTAGGGAAACGAAAAAAATTGAAATCAATGCAATTAATGCAATCATTACTTTTTTAATATTGTTTTTAAATGTAAGTTCAGCTAATCGATCTCTTGATGATATTAAAAACAAAATGAATAATGTTATCGTTGGTAAAAACACAACAATCCTATAATATGTAATAAGTTCTAACAGTGTCTCTAACACAATGCCAAAAGCAAAACCGTCTGCTGGGTTTTTTAGCATAACAATAGCATCTCTTGAAAAAGCTGTACCATAAAATAGATTAAACACACCAAATGTATAGATCAAAAAGTTTAAAACGAGCGATATATATATTAATGTTTTAATTCTTGTTTTGGCTTTTTTAAAAATTAAAGTTACGATGACAAACAGTAAAAATAAAACAGCAAAATTCCCAAAAAATTGATTGATTTCGCCAATAAATGTATGGGTAAAAGGCTCAATATATCTATTGAGCTCTCTTATTGTTAAAAAATATGTATTGATAATGTTTAAAAATATAAACACTAATATAAATATCAAATATTGGATTTTTAAATTGATAGATTTCATATAGTCACCTAATTCCGAATTGCTAATTACTATTATACACTATTTCAAAAGCATATTAAACTATGGTAAAAAGAAAAAGCCCAAAAGGGCTTATGAAGGAATAACCGCTCCACCATATGTTTCTAAGATGAATGCTTTTACTGCTTCTGATTCTAAAACTTCAACTAATGCTAATATCTTTGGATCTTCTAATCTATCTTCTCTAACTGCAACGACATTAACATATGGATTGTTATCAGTTGCTTCAATGAAGATGGAATCTGTGAGTGGATCTAACCCACCTTCTAAGACATAGTTGGAGTTGATAATATATAAATCAGCTTCTTCATTTTGATAAGCAGATATCATAAAATCTGGTGCTACATCTGTTCTAAAAACTAAATTTTTAGGATTAGTTTCGATAGCTTCACTGATATTAAAATTTGAAGCGGTGATATCCACGCCGTTTTTAAGGGTAATTAATCCTGCTGAAGCAAGTAAGTTTAAGGCGCGTCCATGATCTGAGATAGAATTTGAAAGTAATACTTCTGCACCATTTGGAATCTCAGCCAGTGACTCATACTCATTTGCGTATAGTCCAATCGGTTCAATGTGAACTCTAGCAGCTACCACTAACTGAAAGTCTGGGTTATTTTCATTATATAAATCTAAGAATGGGATATGTTGGAAATAATTTGCGTCTGCATCTTTAGCTGCAATCGCTGGATTTGGAAAATAATAATCTGATGTTGTCGTAATCTTTAATGTATATCCTTTTTCTTCTAGAATAGGTCTAGCAAATTCTAGAATCTCCGCATGCGGTAATTGTGTGGCGATTACTTCAATTTCTGTATCATCACTTGATGAACATCCAAAAAGTGTAATTAGTGTAAAAAATAATGTTCCTAATATAAATATTTTTTTCATGTTTTTGTCTCCTATTTATGGTCTAATTTTCTAGAGATTTTATCTCCTAATATTTGAATAATAAATACGAATAACAGTATGGTAAATATGGATAAATACATAAGTGTATAATTGTTACCAAACTTGCCATATTCGTATGCCAAAAATGCAAGTCCACCAGCACCGATGACTGCTGCTGCAGACATAAATCCAATCAGTGTTACTAGTGTTAAAGTATACCCAGATACTAATGCCGGAAGAGCTTCTTTAAAAATCACATACACAAGGTGTTTAAATGATGCTCCCATAGACCTTACTGCTTCTATTGTATCATTAGAAACCTCAAATAGTGCTAAATGAACAACTCTTGCAAAAAATGGAGTAGCGCTTATAATCAGTGCCGGTAATGCAGCTTTTGGTCCTAACATAGTTCCAACTAAGAGTCTTGTCATTGGTATTAGCATAATAAGTAATATGATGAAAGGTATTGATCTTGCAGCATCATTGATGGTCGCAATCACTCGATGTATCAACTTCATTGTTTTAGTTTGTTTAGTCATGTGAGGATTTTGTGTTACGAACAATATAAATCCTACGCTTAAGCCAAATACCAACACAAAGATTCCAGTAATCCCAACGATGTAAACCGTTTCGTATAATGCATCGACATATTGTCTAATTTCACTTTCACTAAGCATACCGTTTCACCTCTATATTTTTTGATTTTAGATAGTTAATTGCATCTTTAGTTTGAGATCCATTAAGTTCAATATATAGATAACCAATCAAATCATTTTTTATGGATAATGTCTTTGCATAGACAATATTTACATCTACGTTGAATGTTTTTACCATATGACTTAAAATTCGATCATCAACATTATCATGAGCATATATAAGTTCAAAATAATGCTTGTCTTTTAAGTGAATCGGCTCATCAATAACTTGTTTAATTAATTTTTTTGTGGTTTCTTCTTTTGGGTTAATAAACAATGATTTTGTCGGCTGATCTTCTATGATTTGTCCCCTATCCATAACAACAACTCTGTCACATAAATCCTTTACAATCTCAATTTGATGAGATATAAAAATAATGTTTAGTCCGGTTTTATTGTGTATATCTTTTGAGAGTTCTACAATCTCATAAGCTGTCTTTTGATCAAGTGCAGAAGTTGCTTCATCACATAGTAAATATTTAGGGTGATTTGCGATTGCTCTTGCGATACCAACTCTTTGTTTTTCTCCACCCGATAAAGCTTTAGGATATCTATGTTTTTTATCGAGTAGACCTACTAACGCTAAGACTTCATCAATTCTTTTTTCTTTAGTCTCTTTTGAGTACTTTTTGATATCTAAAGCAAGTTTAATATTTTCATATATGGTTAGATTACCAACAAGATTAAAATGTTGAAAAATCATAGAAAGATCATAACGCATTCGGTTTAAATCCTCCTGTTTTAAATCGTGGATGGATACTTTATCAACCATAATCTTTCCAGATGTTGCAACAGCAAGACCATTGATGAGTCTAATGAGTGTGGATTTTCCAGCACCACTATACCCAACAATACCTAATATCTCATGATCTTTGATGGTTAAATTGATATCCTTTAATGCGTGAAATGATTCTTGTTTTGACTCAAACGTTTTGTGTATATTTACAAATTCAATCATCGATGTGTCTCCTTATTAACATAAAAGGCTTCTATCATCGATAGAAACCTTATATTATCTATAATTTCCATCGTTTATAGCATTACCACCTTGTAATAAAACCGGTTGGTAGACGTTCATAGAGCTATATCTCTCCCGTCTTCTTGATAGTTCATTTTATGAAATTATTTAAATTGTAACACAACTTTTTAGGTTATACAATACTTTTATTGATGAAATCGTTTTTGTAAGAAAAAAGACTTTGTCGGTTGACAAAGTCTCTTATTATTATTCATCAAATAAACTGTCTTTTACAACGGTTTCTTCTTTATCTTCATCAGCTTCTTCAGGAGCTAAGTCAACTGCTTCAACGATTTTCTTTTGTTCTTCGACTGGGATTGCTTCTTGAACAAATTGTTCTTGTTCAGTTTCAATCTCTTCTTCATCTTCTTGTCTAGGAACAAGTGCTACTGTAGATACATGATGATCTGGTCTAAGTTTAATAACTCTTACACCTTGTGTTGCGCGTTTAGTTTTAGAGATTTGATCTACATGTGTTCTAATGACTACCCCTTTATCTGATACAACAATTAAATCATCTTCATCAGATACAGCTTTAAGTGTTGATAGTTTACCGTTTTTAGCTGTGATATTTAATGTTTTAACACCTTTACCACCTCTAAGTTGTCGACGATATTCATCAACATTCGTACGTTTACCATAACCATTTTCAGTAACAACAAGTATTTCTTGTTCATCTGATTCTATGATAGCGGCACCGACGATTTGATCACTATCAGCAATCATCATACCACGAACACCTGACGCAGTACGGCCCATAGTTCTAACATCTGATTCAGCAAATCTAATGGCTTTACCATTTGATGCGCCTAAAACAATATCTTTTTGGCCATCAGTGAGTCTTACTGACAATAACTCATCATTTTCTCTTAATGTTAAGGCAATAATACCGTTATTTCTGATATGTTGATATTCTGAAATATGTGTACGTTTGACGACACCACGTTTTGTAACAAAGGTTAAGAATGAGTTTTCATCTTCAAAGTCTTTAACATTTGTGAAGTTTGCTAGTGTCTCATCTTTATCGAACTCTAGGAAGTTAACAATAGGCATACCTTTAGCAGTTCTAGAACCCTCAGGAATTTGATATCCTTTAAGTTTATAAACTCTACCTTTATTGGTGAAGAATAAGTGGTAATCGTGTGTTGATGTCATTAGGATATGTTCTACATAATCATCGTCATGAACTTTAATACCTGACATACCCACTCCACCACGATTTTGAGTTTTATATTGATCCACTTTCATACGTTTAATATAACCATTATTAGTCACCGTAATGATTACATCTTCAACAGGAATTAAGTCTTCATTTTCGATACTTAAATCTTCATGAAGGTTGATTTCTGACATTCTATCGCTATGATATTTTTCTTTGATCATGATTAGTTCTGATTTAATGATTTCTGTTTTTCTTTCATGTGAACGTATAATATCTTTAAAATCATCAATTTTAACGATGAGATCTGCAGCTTCAGATTCAATCTTATTTATTTCTAAACCTGTTAATCTTTGAAGTCTCATATCAAGAATTGCTTTTGCTTGAATTTCTGATAACTCATAAGTTGACATTAAAGCTTCTTTTGCTTCATCACCAGTACTAGCCTTTTTGATGATTTCAATTGCGTGATCGATATCGTGTAAAGCTTTTAATAAACCTTCTAAAATATGAGCTCTTGCTTCTGCTTTATCTAGATCATAAATTGTTCTTCTTTGAATTACTTCGATTTGATGTTCTACATAATTTGTCAAAACATCTTTAAGTGTAACCATCATTGGTTGCCCTTTAACAAGTGCAATCATATTGATACCAAATGATGATTGAAGTTGTGTATATTTATATAAGTTATTAATCATAACATGTGGATTAACATCGCGTCTAAGTTCGATAACAATGCGCATCCCTTTACGATTTGATTCATCTCTTAAGTCAGTAATTCCATCAACAATTTTGTTTTTTGCGATTTCTGCAATACGTTCAATTAAAGTTGTTTTATTGACTTGATAAGGAATTTCAGTAACGATGATACTATTTTTATTTTTATGTGAAACGATCTCTGTAGTTGCTCTTACAGCAATAATACCTTTACCTGTTTCATATGCTTGACGTAATCCAGTAAGGCCTAGAATTTGGCCTCCTGTAGGGAAGTCTGGTCCTTTGATATATTCCATTAATTCAGCAATAGTAATATCTTCATTTTCCATATAAGCTAAGATGCCATCAATGACTTCAGTCAGATTATGTGGTGGGATATTGGTTGCCATACCAACAGCAATCCCAGTCGATCCGTTGACCAAAAGGTTAGGATATCTTGCTGGAAGTACACTAGGTTCTTTTTCAGACCCATCATAATTATCAACAAAATCTACTGTGTTTTTTTCTAAGTCTTGAACAAGCTCTCCGGCAATTTTGCTCATTCTAGCTTCGGTGTAACGCATCGCTGCTGCACCATCACCATCAACTGAACCAAAGTTACCATGTCCATCAATTAAAGGCATCCTATAGTTGAATGGCTGCGCCATACGAACCATTGCATCATAAACACTTGAATCACCGTGTGGGTGATACTTACCAATCACTTCACCGACGATTCTAGCTGACTTTTTATGAGCACTGGTTGCTGTCATATTTAAATCATTCATTGCATATAAAATACGTCTTTGAACTGGTTTTAATCCATCTCTAATATCAGGTAATGCACGTGATACGATAACACTCATTGCATAGTTTAAAAATGAGGATTTCATCTCGGTTGAGATATTAATCTCTTTTACTAAACCTTCGGTTGTCTTTGTTGTTTCTTCCATCTGTTATATCCTCCTATGCATCAATATTATCTGCATAAATTGCATTTTCTTGAATGAAGTTTTTTCTAGGTTCAACTTCCTCACCCATAAGCATACTAAATACCATATCTGCATCTAAAGCATCTTTTAAAGATACTTGTAGTAAAGTTCTTGTTTCTGGGTTCATCGTTGTTTCCCAAAGTTGTTCAGGATTCATTTCCCCAAGACCTTTATATCTTTGAAGCGTTGGTCTACCGCCCATTTCTTCTAGTAAAGTATTAAGTTGTTGATCTGTATAAACATATTCAACTCTTCTACCTTGTTGAACTTTATATAATGGTGGTTGAGCGACATAAACATATCCTAAATCTATCAGTGGTTTCATATATCTAAAGAAGAATGTTAAAAGTAAAGTTCTAATATGTCCTCCATCGGTATCAGCATCGGTCATGATCACAATTTTATGATATCTTGCTTTTGCTGGATCAAACTCTTCTCCTATGCCTGTACCGATTGCTTGGATCATAGATAGGATTTCTTTGTTTGACAAGATTTTATCTAATCTTGCTTTTTCAACATTTAATACTTTCCCTCTTAGTGGTAAAATTGCTTGATATTCTGATTCTCTGCCTTGTTTTGCTGATCCACCGGCAGAATCCCCTTCGACGATATACATCTCTGAGATTGCTGGATCTTTACTTCTACAATCTGCTAGTTTTGATGCAAACCCTAATTGATCAAGTGGAGATTTTCTTCTTGTTGCTTCTCTTGCTTTTTTAGCTGCAAGTCTTGCTCTTGATGCGAGTAAACATTTTTCTACTATTGCTTTTGCATCTTGTGGATTTTCAGCTAAATATCTTTCTAATCCTTCTCCAACAATTTGACTTGAAATCTGACGAACTTCAGGATTTCCAAGTTTTGTCTTCGTTTGCCCTTCAAATTGAGGGTCTGGGTGTTTAACAGATACAACTGCTGTTAAACCTTCTCTAGTATCTTCACCAATCAAACTATCATCTTTTTTAAGTAAATTGTTATCAGTTGCATATTTATTAATGACACGCGATAAAGCAAGTTTAAATCCATCTTCATGCATCCCACCTTCATGGGTTGGGATATTATTTGCAAATGAATAGATATTTGTAGAATAAGAATCGTTATATTGTAACGCAATTTCTAACGTGATGCCTTCTGTTTCTTTTTCTGTATATAAAATATCTTGATTAACTTTTCCTTTACCTTTATTTAAAAACTCAACATATTCAACGATACCACCTTCATAGTGATATGTGTTTTCAATAGGTTCATTTCCTCTTGTGTCTATAATTGTAATTTTAATACCTTTATTTAAAAACGCTAATTGTTGAACACGACTTCTTAATATTTCATAATCATAAACTGTTGTCTCAGTGAACACTAAATGATCTGCTTTAAATGTAATCACTGTACCTGTATGAATGCTTTCACCAATTTCGATCACTTCAGTCATCGGGAAACCACGTTCATATTTTTGCTCATAGATTTTGTTGTTTCTATGAATTTCTACGACAAACCATTCTGAAAGTGCGTTTACTACAGATGCACCAACACCATGTAATCCTCCAGAAACTTTATATGATTTACCATCAAACTTACCACCAGAGTGAAGGGACGTCAAAATTGTTTCTACTGCAGGTCTATTTGTTTTAGGATGTAGATCAACTGGTATACCACGACCATCATCAGTAACTCTGATGATATCATCTTTAAGTACTTCAAGTTTGATATTTGTTGCATATCCACCTAAAGCTTCATCGATTGAATTGTCAATAATCTCCCATACTAAATGGTGTAATCCACGTGCTCCAGTACTACCGATATACATCCCCGGACGCTTTCTTACAGCCTCTAAACCCTCTAATATTTGAATATTCGATGCATCATAATTTGACATGTTCTTTCTCCTTTATAAGTTCAATCATTTCTATGTGATCCATATCAATTTTGTGGACACTATTCATGATGATTTGGTGTTCTTTTGGTAAAGCATTTAAAAATATATTTTGTTTATCTTCATCAAGTTCAGATAATACATCATCTAATAGGCATATAACTTTTTTATGTGTTTTAGACTCAATCCATTCTAACAGTGCTAATTTAAGCGCTATGACGATTAAACGAGTCTCCCCTTGTGATGCATAAGATTTTGCATCAAAACCTCTAAAACCAATAAAAAAATCGTCTCTATGTGGTCCTGCTAAGGTGGTCTGGTATAAAATATCTTGTTTTTGTTGAGTTTCTAGATATTTTTTAAATCCATTTTTATCTTGATCTGGTTTATATAGAAGTTTAACATCGTAACTACTAAACGCTTGATATTGCTTGATGAAAATTTCATTAATTTCTTTAATAAATTGTTGTCTTTGATCAATTAATTTAATCCCAACTTCAAAAAGTTGTTTGCCAAGTATATCTAAAAATATAAAATCATCTTTTAAATCAACTTTTTTCAATAAACTATTTCTTTGTTTTAAAATTTGTTTATATTCGTTTAAATCATGTAAATACTTTTTATCAACCTGTAGTAATTCAAAATCCATGAAATTTCTTCTAAATCCAGGAGAGCCTTGAATAAGTTCTAAATCATTTGGAGCAAACATGACAACATTTAAATGTCCTACAAATTCACTGATTTTTCTTTTTTCAATATGATTGATTTTTGTTCTTTTACCTGCTTTAGAAATAACAATTTCAAATATATCTTCATGAGTTTTCACTTTCACTTGTGCGAAGGGTTCATTTTTTTTTATTAACTCTTTTTCATCAGATGTTCGATGTGATTTTGTTGTCGCACAAAAATATATACTTTCTAAGATACTTGTTTTACCACTACCGTTCTCACCGTAGATATATACAAAGGGTTGTTTAATATCTAATGTGTAATATGTGTGGTTTCTAAAATTTTTAAGTTGAACTTTTTGAATCATAAACTAAATAATATACAGTATCGAAAATCATAATTTGGTCTCCGTGAAATAACTTTTTACCTCGTTCAGTTCTTCTTTCGTGATTCACAAAAACTTCATGTTGTAATAAAAAAAACTTCGCTTCACCACCTGAACCGATGTAATCAGTTGCTTTTAAAAATTGACCTAAAGTTATGAATTCTGTGTGCATTTTAAATTTTTTCATCTTTTTATCCCTCTGTATTCTTTTATATTATATCATAATATAAAGAAAAAATCATCTATTTTCAACAATTTAAACGGTCATAAATGTTCATCTCATGGCTATATAAAAAAAAGCCTTAAAATTGAAATTTCGGCTTTTTTTATTATTTTATATTTTTTATATTTTTCTTTTTAATCGATGCGAACTGGTAAAATTAAATGTAGTAAATCTTGATCTAGATTACCTTTAATAACGAATGGTTTTACTTCTCCAGCAAATTGAATTGTGACTTCATTTGATGAGAAAGCTTTAAGTGCATCTACTAAATATCTTGAACTAAAAGCGATTTTAATCATTGGTCCAATAACATCTGAAGATGGGATGATTTCTTCTAGTGCATCCCCAACTTCTGTATTTGTTGAACTCATTTCTACAATATGATCTTCTCTTAGTGTCATTTTAATGATATTGTAGTTTGTTTCTCGATCTCTTGGAGATAGTAAAGATACACGTTCTACAGCTTGTAATAATTCTTCTTTGTTAAACGGGATACTTACTGGAAATTCTGTAGGAATGATTCTCATTGTATCTGGATAAGTACCTTCTAATAATCGTGTTTGGAATAAGGTATTATTCATTTTAAATAAAACCTTGTTTGGGTTAATATATAACTCAACATCATCATTTGAAGTATCTAGAATTTTATTAAGTTCATCTAGACTCTTATTAGGAATAACAATATCAAATTCTTTAGAATGTGTTCTTAACTTGACATTTTTTTGACTTAATCGATAACTGTCGGTTGCAACACAATATAGATGGTTATCGCGATATTTAAAGTTAACACCTGTTAAAATTGGACGTTTTTCACTTTGTGCTGTAGCAAAATTCGTTTCTTTAATAATGTTTTTAAATAATTGAGCATCTAATGTGATAGGATTATCTAAATCAAGGAAATCCACTTCTGGATAGTCTTCTACATCCATCAAGCGAAGTTTAAACTCTGATCGATCAGCTTTAATAACAATCAAACGATCTTCTATTAATGCAAACTCAACACGTTTAGATGTAATTTTTCTCATAATTTCAATTAAGTAACGACCAGGTATTGCTACTTTACCTGTTTCTTTAATTGATATAGATTGATCATCAATTAATACTTGAATAGCTACATCTGTATTACTTGTTGTTAATATCACATGATCTTCATTCACTTCAAACTTCACAGCATATAAAATGGGAAGTGGTGTTTTAGAAGGTAATCCTTTTTGTACAGTTAGTAGGTGATTTAATAATACATCTCTATCGATATTAAAAATCATAGCGGAAGCTCCTTTATTTTATATATTTAATCTTTAATTATTGTTGTTAGTCAAGGTGGATAAGTGGGAAAGTATAATTAAAGGCTTAACACTGCTATTATTATACCATATTATCAACAATTTATAAACATTAATTTTGTGTGAAATGATCGATTTTTTTATTAATAGTTTCTATTGCTAGTTTAAGACTTGAATCTTGTTTTATTTCGTTTTCTATTTTCTCACAAGCGGCTAATACTGTTGAATGATCTCTACCTCCAAACAACATACCTATTGTCTTATAAGGGATATTATATTTAGATTTAATAAGGTACATAGAAATATGTCTTGGAAGTATATATTTTAAATGACGTTTTTTACCAATTAAATCATCAACTGTGATTCCATAAAAATCACTTACAATACTTTGAATTTTATCGTAATTATTTTCGTTTAAAGAATTACTCTTTCGTTTCGTTTTTAAGAGGGGTTCAAGCGCCTCATTAACTGATTCTAAGGATAAGTCTAAGTTGTTCGCTAAACAATAAAATAAGACACGTTTTAAAGCACCTTCAAGCTCTCTAATATTGGTTACAAAAGATGAGGCAATGAACTCTAAAACATTATTAGGAATATCGTGAATATCTGATGATTCTGTAGCTAATTTTCTTTTTAAAATTTCAATTCGATGTTCTAAATCTGGCACCTGAATATCAACAGTTAATCCGACTTCAAATCTAGATGTTAAACGGGACATAATATTCTTCAATTCAGATGCTGGTTTATCACTTGTAATAACAATTTGTTTATTTTGATGATACAAAAAATCGAAGAGTTTAAAAAATTCCATTTGTGTTTTAGTTGCACCACCCATGATTTGGATGTCATCGACTAATAAAACATCAATATCTCTATATTTTTGATTAAAATCATCCATTTTTTCTTTTCTTAATAAATTTGCAAAATCTTCAATAAATCCGTCAGCTTTTACATACATAATTTTTTTATGAATATCATTATCTAAGATATAATTACCAATAGCTTGCATTAAGTGGGTTTTTCCAAGGCCAACATCTCCAAAGATATATAATGGATTTGCAACCATACCAGGTTGATCAGCGACTTTCATTGCCATTCTAAATGCAAAATTATTACTTTTACCAACAACAAAATTATCGAAAGTGTAACTTCGATTGAGATTGCCTGGTCTATATTTAAGATTTAAGTTTCTTTCAGGGCTTATGAGTGTTTCTTCAGGAATTAGTTCTGATTCAGTCACAAATTTAAAATGAATCTTATCCTTATTGTATTTTTCAGCAAGTTCATTAATCTTATTAATGTAAAACTTATTGATTCTATTCTTGATAAATTCATTAGGGACTACGACGTAAATTTGACCATTAGAAAACTTATGTGTTTTCTTCAATGGTTCGAAGACATCCACAAATAATTCTTCTGAAAAAATATTCTCTAAGTCGTTTAGTATTTTCTGCCATAATTGATCATATTCATTCATATTTATATACCCTTTCATCACTGTATTGATATCTTATCATAAATCAAACCATATGAACTAAAAACTTATCCACAATTTTTGTGGAAAACTTCTTACTATTTCATTAAGTTATTTTCCTGAATGTGGATAAAATATGAAAGATAATACCTTTATAAAGAGAATTAATAGATTTATCCAGTTATCCACAATGTGTGTAAAATGTTTGTAAGTTATCCACAGTGTATAGATTGATTTATACACATCGATCAAACAGAAAATTGAAACAAATTAAATAAGAAATCAAAAAGTTTTTTTATTGTTGACAAACACAAATACTTTTTATATAATAAAAAAGCATGGTTTCGCAAGAAAGGTGGTTTTATTTGTGAAAAGAACATATCAACCAAGTAAGCAAAAACGTCAAAAGACTCATGGATTTAGAGCGAGAATGGCAACTGCTGGTGGTCGTCGCGTACTTGCACGTCGCAGATTGAAAGGCCGCGCAGAATTAACTGTATAAATTGAATTATTTTAAAACACTAGGACTACTCGATTAAAATAATAACTATATGTTATTTTTGAGTAGTCTTTTCTTTTAAAATATATAAAAAATGGAAAAAAAATATCGCATTAAGAAATATAGCGAAATCGATGCGATCTATAAGAAAAGAAAATCGAAAAATAACGATTATTTTGGTGTATATCAAGATCAAGACCAAGAAGCTAACAACTTTAGGTTCGCAATGTCTATTGGTAAGAAATATGGCAATGCTGTTGAAAGAAATCTAGCAAAAAGAAGAATTCGGATGATTGTCAGCGAATTTAAAGATGCTTTTAGAAAAGATGCACTCATTTTAATAGTTATTAAACCAAAAGCAAAAAGACTCTCATTTCAAGAAATGAGAGAGGAGCTTAAATCGCTCTTAAAAAAATCAAAATTATTGGAGAACGAAAATGCAAAAACATTATAAGAAATTATTTTTTATCGCAATGATGTTCATGTTCGTCATCACACTGGCATCATGCGGCGGATCTGATGAAGTTGGGCATATCGTCGTAAACAATCCTTACGGAACAAATGGAGAAAAACTTGTTTTTGACTATGAAGATAGAAACTCTATTGTTTTTAAAGGAGAAGGTGGGTTATCTTATTGGGCATTAACTGAATCAGGAATTGCACCTGAAGCGCCAGTTGTCTATGAAGGATTACTTCCATCAAATGTATCACCAGATGAAATAGGCATTGAAGGTGGCGTTCAAACATTTACATTTACAACAAATGATATTGAAGCGTCATTTAATATATATATTAAACCTGAGACAGTTGTTGAAGATAACGAGATTGTTATGGTGGCGTTCAGATTCCCAACTGTAGATGGAATTTTATACAATATGGGTGAGACTTTCGATGTTAAAGATATCGAAGCATACGCAGTTGAAAAAGACGGAGATATTGTTAAAGTTCACGAAGAACTAGATGAAGAAGCTTTTGCTGCTTTATTTTCAGATAACAATTATGATCCTCTTGGAGAAGATGGATTTAAGAATCAAATCAGTTATGAAGTTTCATTTACTTACGAAGGGTATACAGAAAACTTTGAAGTTTATGTTGCAGGTGGTGAAAAGCCAATCACAACTGAAGATGCTGGATTCTTTGATTATGTATTAGTGATACCAGTTGCATTCATCATGCAGTTTTTCGCATCAATTTTAGGGAATTCATTTGCATTAGGTATTTTATTTACAACTATTGTTGTAAGAACACTTGCTTGGCCAATTTATGCTAAGAGCAATGACATGACAATGAAAATGAATGTTGCACAACCAGATATGCAACGTGTTCAGCAAAAATATGCAACAAGAAAAGATCCTCAATCACAACAAATGATGCAAATGGAAATGATGCAGGTATATAAGAAACACGGAATCAACGTTTTAGGATGTTTAATGCCGTTTTTGCAAATGCCAATCTTCATCGCTATGTATGGGGTAGTTAGACGTATATCACTTGAAGGTGGTATGTATGCTGATTCTGTATCAAATACAAACTTCTTAGGCATCAATTTAGCAAACACAAATGATGGTATTACAGCGTTAATTTTAGCAGCTATTGTTGGGGCAACAATGTTTACATTACAAAAAATATCAATGAAAAAACCAAGTTATGCTAAAAACACATATAAACATAATGCAAATCCACAGGCACAACAAACAGAAAAGACAATGAAGTTTGTTAGTTACTTTATGGTAATTATGATGATGTTCATTTCTTATCAAAGTAATGCCCTAGCACTTTATTGGATTTTTGGTAATATTTATTCATTAGGTCAAACACTATTTAACAGAAAATTAAATGAGAAGAAACACGCTAAGTTACAAGAAAAACAATTGTTGGGGTGAGTTTATGTTAAAGAGAATTGAAATTGAAGCAAAAACATTACAAGAAGCAGAAAAAATGGCTGTTGAAGCCTTAAAGATACAACTAGATAAAATCAAATTAACAGTATTAAAAGAAAAAAAGGGATTATTAGGTATAGGGTCCTCAGCAACTTATGAAGCAACTCCAAATGTTAATTTAGCACTTGAAGGAAAAATGTATTTAGAAAACATCCTTCAAACGATGGAAATCGGTTCTAGAATGGAAGTAAGAACTTTGAACGATGGTGAAGAAATTCACTATAGCATTGATAGTGATGAAAATGCATTGTTAATCGGTAGAGAAGGTAGAACATTACTTTCTATACAATATATGCTTAGAAACTATTTGAACACGTTTGTTGACGGACATTTAATTGTCGCACTTGATATCGGACATTATCACGAAAACAGAAAGCGTCAACTAGAAATTCTAGCAACTAAAACAGCTAAAGAAGTTGCACAAACTAAGATTGCTGTTAAGTTGGATCCGATGAATTCATTTGATAGACGTATCATCCACACGAAATTAAGCGAGTGGAGAGACGTCGTTACTGAATCTGAGGGCGAAGGCGAAGATCGTGCGTTAGTAATTAAGCCTAAAAAATAGTAATTAAAAGAGTTTTATGCGTGCATAAGACTCTTTTTCTTTTAAGGTTGTGATATAATATGAACAACTATACTCAGGTGATAAAATATGATAAGAATCTTCCACTCAAAACTCAATAAAAATAAAAAATATAAGAAGAAAAACATTGTTTTTTCTTCCCTAAAATTGATAGTTTTACTTCTCCTAGGTGCAGGCATTTTTACTTTTGGTAAGGCTGTTACTAAAGATTTGTTAGTTAGAGCTGAGATCAACGATTTTAAAGATCGCGCTATTTTTGAATACGAGGAAAATTACGAGTATCAATCCAATGTGTTTCAGACACGTAGATACTATAAAGTTCCACGTGAAACATCGTATGAATTAAATGATTCCAGATCAGTTTTTTATGACGAGTCTAGGAAGTACTTAGGACAAACTGGAGATATATTTATGTCACAAGACTCACCATTCCCGGATCAATTTCTCATACATCAATTTATATCGTATTATTTTGGCGGACACGCAGCAATAAAAAACGAAAACAACCAATTCATAGAAGCGGTCGGTTTTCCGGATAGCGATGAAACATTATGGGATATCATCTCTCATGATGGATCATTACCTCACGATTATAGCGTAACTGTAAACAAAACCAGTAATAATTATTTTCTTAACCCACGATATCGCGCTGAAGGTAGTGAGTTTTATGAATATTTCGGATCTTACTATAGAAAAGATTTTATTGGTATGAGGGTGAAAGATGTTAGTGAATCACAAATTAATGGAGCTGTAGCTTATGCAGATGATAAAGTAGATAAAAATTTGTATAATTTCTTATTCTTTTTAGATATGGAATATAAATATTATTGTACTGATTTGGTATCTAGAGCATATCAAGATGTGATGGTTCCTGAAGATAAACAAACAAATTATTCAAAAGCACTGAATGATGACGGTTTTATCACATCAGTAAATGATATTATTTTAAGTGAACAAACATATATAAGTTTTTATGTAGAGATTATAGATGATATTGTGCATATATATTATCTGGAAGATGTGGAGGGATAAATATGGAATGGATTGAATATGTTATTTTAGGCATAGTCGCTTTTATCATGATTTTAATGGTTTATATTTCAATCAAATTAAATCAGCATAAACCAGGTCAGCATATATCTGTTGAAAAAGATATTCAAGGATACTTTAACGAGAAACTACAAAAAGAATTCGGTGGTTTTAAAGCAGATGTAGCAACTCTAGTTGGACATTCAAACCAGCAAAGTCAAAAGGATTTAAATGAGTTTAAAGACTACATGATGAGTAAAATTGATAAGCAATTTATTCAAATCAATGAGAAGGTAGAACAGCGGTTAGGGCAAGGTTTTGAAAAGACCACAGAAACCTTTACAAACGTCATTGAAAGACTCGCAAAAATCGATGAAGCTCAAAAGAAAATTGAAGTCTTATCAGAGGAAGTTGTTAGCCTTAATGGGCTCTTAACTGATAAGAAAACCAGGGGTATATTTGGAGAGGTTCAACTCTATCAATTACTCACTGCTGTTATGGGTGAAAATAAACAATTATATGAGAAACAAATAACTTTGACAAATGGTTTTATGGCAGATGCAATGGTACATGCACCAGAGCCGCTCGGAGACATTGTCATTGACTCTAAGTTTCCGCTAGATAACTACAAAAGAATGATGGATAAAGGGTTAGGCAAACAAGATCGATTAAATGCTGAAAAAGAGTTTAAAAAAGATGTTAAAAACCACATTAATGCAATCAAAGATAAATACATTATACCTACAGAGACATCTGATCAAGCAATTATGTTTATTCCTGCAGAGGCTATATTTGCAGAACTCACATCATATCATGAAGATATCATGGATTATGCTCAAAAACATCAAGTTTGGATTGCGTCGCCAACCACGCTTTTATCAACACTTACCATGATTCAAACGATTGTTAAAAATATGGAAAGAGATGAGCAAACATCGATTATTCTAGAGGAGTTAAGAAAACTAGGGGAAGAGTTCAAGAGATATGATGAACGTTGGGAAAAACTCAATAGAGCAATCATAAGCGTCTCTAAACAAGCAGATCTTGTGGATAAAACCAGTAAGAAAATTAGTCAAAAATTCAGTAATATTAAGGATGCTAAATTTGATTTAATCGAAGAAGATAATGAAGATGCAGATGAAATTGAGACCATTCTTGATGAAAGTGAAGAAGAATGACATAAGTTTATATTATATAATAATATAAAAAGAATTTAATAGATAAATCTATAGATTGACAAAATCATCATTACCATATATAATGATATAGAAATCAATGAAGAGACAAGTAACCTTAGATCTATTTTTACTAGAGAGTTGGAAAAGGTGGAAACCAACATCAATAACTAAGGTGAATAACACTCTGAGAGATAGAAGAAATCACATCAGTGAAAGTAGAACTATCCGCATACCTGCGTTATAGGATTTAGAGGGCTAGAATTTTTTCTAGAACTAAGGTGGTACCGCGTAATCATACGTCCTTAGAGTTTATCTAAGGATGTTTTTTAATTAAAAGAGGTGGAAATATGGAAACAACAGTAAAACAGATTTTTAGAAACAAAGCATCTTACAGCAATCAGAAAGTGACATTAAATGGATGGGTTAGAAACAATCGTGCTCAAAAGGAGTTTGGTTTTTTAAACTTTCATGATGGCACATTTTTTGAAGGCATTCAAGTCGTATATGAAGATCAAAAACTTGAAAATTTTAAAGAAGTTCAAAAAATAAGAGTTGGAAGTAGCGTTAAAGTAGAAGGCATATTGGTATTAACACCTGAAATGAAACAACCTTTTGAAATTAAAGCTACTCAGATAGAATTATTGGGTGATTCACCAGAAAACTATCCAATTCAGCCAAAAAGACATTCTAGAGAGTTCTTAAGAGAGGTTGCTCACTTAAGAACAAGAACGAATCTTTTTCATGCTGTTTTTAGATTAAGAAGTGTTGCAGCATTTGCAATCCATGACTTTTTCCAAAAAGAAGGGTTTATATACACGCATACACCAATTATTACAGGTAATGATGGCGAAGGCGCTGGGCAAATGTTTAATGTCACTACTTTTGATTTAGAACATGTACCTAAAGATGAAGATGGACAAATTGATTTTAAAAAAGATTTTTTCGGTAAACGTACTAACCTTACAGTAACTGGACAACTGGAAGCTGAAGCATATGCATTAGCGTTTAAAAACGTATATACATTTGGACCTACATTTAGAGCTGAAAATTCAAACACACAAAGACACGCATCAGAATTTTGGATGATTGAACCCGAAATGGCGTTTGCTGATTTAGAAAAAGATATGGAAGTTGCAGAAAAAATGGTGAAGTACATCATTAATTATGTATATGAACATCTTCCTGAGGAAATGGAATTTTTTAATAAATTTGTAGAACCAGGACTAAAAGAAAAACTTCAAAATGTTTTAGACAAACCATTCGCAAAAGTCACTCATAAGGAAGCTATCGATATTCTTCTAAATGCGAATGTTAAATTTGAGAATCTTCCTAAACATGGACAAGACATTAATACTGAACATGAAAAATATTTAACTGAGAAACATTTTAAATCACCGGTGTTTGTTACGGATTGGCCAAAAGACATCAAAGCATTCTACATGCGCTTAAATGATGATCAAAAAACAGTTGCTGCAATGGATTTACTTGTACCAGGTTCAGGAGAACTTATTGGTGGTTCACAAAGAGAAGAACGATTAGATGTTTTAGAAAGACGCATGGAAGAAATGCATGTGCCTAAAGAGGACCTAGAATGGTACTTAGATTTGAGAAGATATGGCGGATGTGTTCATGCAGGTTATGGTATGGGATTTGAAAGACTCATCATGTATCTATCAGGTGTAGAAAACATTAGAGATGTCATACCGTTTCCTAGAACTCCAAAAAACTGCGAATTCTAAAAAACAACTTAAAAACACGAATAGATATAAATAAGTGCTGTTTAGCACTTATTTTTTTACAAAAATAGCATTTTAAGACTTCTAGAATTGACATTCGTTGCTTTATATAATATAATTTATTTACCCCTAAAAGCGCTTTCATATTTTTCGCTAGAAAAGTTTAGGTAAAATTGTAAAATTACCTTGTGGTTGGTCATTGAAATTTCATGGGTATTATTATATAATACAAGTGTTGAGGTGAGCAATTTATGTATGTTTTACAAAATGCTTTTCAAACCATGAATATGAGAACGATAATTTCGTTTTTTTCATATATAAATAGCTGAGTGCTTTTGGGACAGCCAGGAGTGCTTTTATTTTTATTCATTTAAAAAAATTACAATAAGGAGTATGAATCAGACATGGAGATTAGATTAGAGAATTTAACAAAGGTGTTTACTGATAAAACGGGGAAACAAACCAGAGCAGTAGACGACTTAACTGTTACAATTCCATCAGGCAAATTAGTTGGATTACTTGGACCTTCAGGATGTGGTAAATCTACCACTTTATTTATGATTGCAGGATTACACCAACCAACAGATGGGAAAATTTACTTTGGAGAAGACGACGTTACACGTTTAGCTCCAGAAAAAAGAGGTATAGGATTAGTGTTTCAAAATTATGCACTTTATCCACATATGACGATTAGACAAAATATCATGTTTCCTCTTGAAAATTTAAATATCAAAAAGAAAGAGGCAGATGAGTTAGTTTATGAAATGGCTAAACTTGTAGGTATTGAAGACCAACTAGATAAAAAACCATCTCAATTATCTGGTGGACAACAACAAAGGGTTGCGATTGCACGTGCTCTTGTTAAAAAACCAAGAGTGTTATTATTAGATGAACCCCTATCAAATCTAGATGCACGCTTAAGATTACAAACCAGAGAAGAAATCAAACGTATCCAAAGAGAAACAGGTATTACAACGATCTTCGTTACTCATGACCAAGAAGAGGCAATGAGCATTAGTGATCAAATGGTTGTTTTAAACTTTGGTGTTAAGCAACAAATGGATGCACCTCAAGATATGTATAACAAACCAGATAATTTATTTGTTGCAAAATTCTTAGGTAACCCACCAATCAATGTGATTGACGGTGAAGTTAAAAAAGGAAAAATACAACTACTTGACGGTACTGTACTTGGTGAAACAAAAGTTTCTGATGGTTCATACGTTCTAGGGTTAAGACCAGAAGATTTTAAAGCTGATGAGAACGGATTTAATGTAGATACAACCGATATTGATCATACAGGTAGAGATACAATGATTCGTTTTATGATTGGAGATAAGCAATTACGCGCTTTAGTGGATTCAGAATCTGTTGAAGGTAAAAAAACAATTAAACTTGCCGTTAAGAAGAATAAGATTCATATCTTTGATAAAGAAACAGGAAACATTCTGTCATGAAAGAGTTTATTAGAGAGTTAAGATGGACATTTAGATCTAAAACACATCATGCTTCTGTTAAGATCAATGACTTCTTAGAAAGAAATCACCTTAGATTTTTTGCACATTTACCTGGTTGGTTTAAAGCGATATTCTTTTTACTACCAGCTATTCTTATATTAGGCGTATTTACTTTTTATCCAATTTTTAATTCATTTTTAGTATCCTTTTTCTCAGGATATAACGTTGTTACCGGAGAATTTGATGGTTATACACTCATCGGTAACTATGTAACGGTTCTTAGTGAGTCAGGATTTAGACAAGCTGTATTAAACACTGCAATCATCGTTTTTGTTAGTGTTCCGATTTCGATTCTTGTCGCATTATTTATTGCGGTGGCTATGCATTCGATTAAACCGCTTAAAGGTTTTTTCCAAAACATGTTTTTCCTACCTTATGTTACAAACTCAATCGCGATTGGTTTAGTATTCGCATTTATGTTTAAAGGTAATACCAATGATTTATATAACTTAGGGTTAGCAAATCAAATTGTGACATGGTTTGGTGGAACTCCAGTACCTTGGATAGGCGTTGGAGCAACATATTGGTCTGCAATGTCAGTTATATTAATTCATGGTGTTTGGGCAGGTCTTGCATTTAAAATTATTGTATTCTTATCAAGTATTCAAGGTATTGATAAACAATATTATCAAGCAGCTCAAATCGATGGAGCATCAAGAAACAAACAATTTAGAAGAATTACTGTACCTTTGATTTCTCCAATGATTTTCTACATCTTAGTTACTTCAATCATTGGCGCATTTAAGACATATTCATCAGTTGTAGCCATAATTAATGTTAATGGTATCATTACAACTGGTGCATCAGGTCAAATCAATTTAAAGACAATTGTATTCTTCATTTATGAGTATTTACAAGAAACTGGAAGAAATGGCGCGTTAAGTGAAGCTGCTGCAGCTGCAATCTTATTATTCTTAATCATTATGGTATTCACCGTAGTTCAATTAAGAGTTGGTAAGAAACGTGTTCATTATTGATAAAGGGAGGATATTATGAGAAAAATTACAAATGAAATTAAACGCATACAAATCATAGCTAACCTTATCGATATTGTTTATGTTGTCTTTGCATTTATTCTTGTTGCATATTTATTCGGTGCACTTGTTGAACCGGCAGCAATCACTGATGTGGTTGATCCTAACACTGAATATACAGTTTTAGGGTTTACAGTTATTCAAACAACGGTAAACTTACTCATTGGACTCTTACTTGGATATCTATTAGTGTTCACACCAATTGCTTTCCAAAATATGAGAAGATATTTTAGTAAAGAAGCTGTTGAGGTTGATGAATGGTCATATAGAACACAACACTTATATAGTGCAATGAGTTTATTGACATTTAATCCGTTTTCAGCGGTCTTAAGATTCCATATCGGTTTTATGATGAAAGATCTTGTTAAAGGATATAAATTCAAGCAAACAATGATCAATGCAGGCCATAAAACAAAAGCTTTCCTAACTGGAGAGACATTTAAAAAAGCAAAAGAAAGAAAAGAAAGAAGAGCTGCTCAATCAGAGAGTCAACAAGACTTAGAGAAAATTAGTCAAAGAGACTTTATGCTCAAAATTGTTAGACTTTCCATAACTTATACATTCTTAACACTGATGGCACTTTTCATCTTTATTCCATTCTATTGGATGATTTTAACAGCATTAAAAACAAATATTGAGTTAACTGAGTCCTTAAATCCAAGATTCGTGATTGGACTTGGAGAAATGCAATGGGTGAACTTTAGAATCGCAATTACTAGATTTAATTTTGGTACATACATTTGGAACACAATTGTTGTAGGTGTATTAACGATGTTAGGTACGGTTACAACAACTATTTTAGCGGCATTCGCATTCGCAAGATTAGACTTTAAAGGCAGAGACTTTATCTTTTCAGTTTTATTACTTACGATGATGATTCCTGGAGAATTATATACAATTACTAACTATGTAACTGTATCAAATCTAGGATGGATTGATAAAATGGCTGCGCTTATATTCCCATTTATGGTAAGTGTATTCTATATATTCTTCTTAAGACAAGCATTCAAACAAATTCCAGATACACTATACCAAGCGGCTCGTGTTGATGGCTGTGGAGACTTTAAGTATTTAACTAGAGTCATGATTCCAATCGCCAAACCTACCATTATCACAATTATCATATTAAGTGCAATTGGTGCATGGGATGCATATATTTGGCCACAGTTAGTTACTAGATCTCAAGATAATTGGTTGATTTCAGTAGCACTACGTGGTACGAGCTTTACAACAGATTCCGGAGCAAGTGATGCTAGACCGATTTATAATATCCAATTAGCAGCAACTGCACTTGTAACTGTTCCATTAATTATATTATTCTTCTCACTTAAGAAGTTCATTATTTCTGGTGTTGGAAGAAGTGGTACAAAAGGTTAAAAATATCTATAAAGATATAGTATATAAATATTTTAGGAGGATTAGAATGAAGAAAGTTTTATTTTCAATTTTAGTTTTACTGGGTGTTTTGACACTTTCTGCTTGTGCAACAAGAAGAAATCAAGCACCAACCATAACAGTTGAAAATCCTACTCAAGTGATTCAACAAGGAGATGACTTTGATCCACTTGATGGAGTAACAGCTGAAGATGAAGAAGATGGTGATTTGACAGATCAAATCACAGTTAGCGGTTATGAAACTGGAGATAACAATATTATTGGTACATACGTTATCACATTATCAGTTGAAGACAGTGATGGAGCTCCAGCAACTGCAACAATCAACTTAACAGTTCAAGGTGATACAAATGTTGAACCACCACAATTGTTCGGTGTTGTTAATGAACAAACTTATTTTATCGGTTCTGGCGATTATGATCCACTTGCTGGTATTACTGCGCAAGCTCCAGATGGTACTGATATTACAGATACTATTGTAGTGAGTGGTGCATATTTATTAGATACTGCAGGAACTTATACAATTAATATTAGAGTAACTTATGACGGTGTACGTGCAAGTGATTCTATTACATTAAGAGTTGTAGATAGTGGTATTCCATCGGCGTTAACGGATACAGTGACTATTGAATTCTGGCATGCGATGGGCGAAGATAAAGCAAACTTAATTCGTGGTTATGCTGATGAATTTATGGATTTATATCCAAATGTTACAATCGTTATTCCTGAAGGTGCTGGTAATTATGATACGTTAAAGAGTAATATGATTAACGCGATTACTGCTGGTGATTTCCCTAATATGGTTCAAGGATATCCAGACCATGTAGCTGAGTACTTAAATGGTAATGCAGTTTTAAGTCTTAATCCATACATTAACTCTGCAACATTTGGTTTAAATGGTGATGATGCGCTTGATGATGTTATTGCTTCTTACTTAGAAGAAAATACTCAATATGATGCAAATGGTACATATTACTCACTTCCATTTAACAAATCAACAGAAGTTATGATTTACAACCAAACAGTATTTAATAGATTAGGGTTAGCTGTACCACAAACATGGCAAGATATCGTTGATATCGCACCACAATTAGAAGCTGAAGGTAGAGCAATTGCAAAAGCTAAGGTTCTAGCTGCAAATCCTACTAAAACAGAAGCTGAACTAGCTGATCAAATTGCTGCTGCACAAGCATTAGTCGTGCCTGCTGCATATGATTCAACTGGTAACGCATTTATTACTTTTGCAAGACAATTTGGTGGAGCTTACACAGCACTTAACTTCTCAACTTATGAAGGTGAGTTCTTATGGCATGAAAATGCACAAACATTTGCTGCTATGCAATTCTTAAAAGATCATAATGATATCTTTACACTTCCAGAATTCTGGGATCAAGATTATGCATCAACTCCATTTGTTAACCAACAAACATTCGTAACAATTGGTTCATCTGCAGGTGTTACATACAACGTTCCAAGTAGCGGATTTGAAATTGGTGTTGCACCAGTTCCATATAATGAAAACATGCCAGATGAAAAAGCTGTCATTCAACAAGGTACAAACGTATCACTCATGAACACTGGTACTGCTCAAGAAAAATTAGCTTCATGGTTATTCTTGAAATATTTAATTTCAACTGAAGTAACGACACATTGGGCAATCAATACTGGTTATTTACCTGTAAGAACGAGTGCTTATGAATCAACAGAGTATCAAGCGTTCTTAAACAATCCATCAACTACAAATGCTCAAGCTCGTGCTATAGCACTTGCTGCAAACGCTGCATACCAACAATCAGGACATATGTTCTTTGACCCAGCATTTATTGGTTCTTCAAGAGCTAGAAATCAAGTTGGCCTAGCTTTAGAACGTATTATGTTAGGTGATGGAAATATTCAAAGTGCACTTGATGAAGCTTATAATGAAGCTAAAAAAGGTGCGTAATTAGTTAGGTTATCAGCTTCCCCATACGGGATAGTTTTATAACATAGATATTTTAGAAGTCGAATAGACTCAAAAATAAACAAAAAAACGGAGGAATAAAATGAAATCTCAAAGATTTAATTTATCTAGAGTTTTGATGATGTTTATGTTTGTCATCTTTACATCTTTGGTTTTAGTTGCTTGTGGCGACTCAGATCAAGATTTAATTGATGAAGCATTAAACACAGTCGCAGTAACATACGCAAGCGGCGATTCACAAAATTCAGTGACAGAAAATCTGATTTTACCAGAATCTATTGGTGAAATTAGCATAACTTGGACTTCAGGAAACCCAGATGTTATTAGTAACGCTGGTGTTGTAACTAGACCTGAATCAGACACAGAAGTTACATTAACTGCAACATTAACATTGGGGGATATTGAAGAAACAGTTCCATTTACAGTTACAGTTATTGGCGCTGAAGAAGTTGTCGATCCAGCTGATGCACTTGCTGCAGTTGAAATCGGTGGACGTGCATATAAAGATGGCGATATCTATATCACAACTGCAAATATCGTACTTCCTGAAACATCATTAGGTTATGATGTAACATGGACTTCTTCAAATGAAGACATTATTGAACTTGATGGTACAGTTCATAGACCATATTTTGGTGAAACAGACCAAGTGGTTACATTAACTGCAACGATTGAAAATGAAGAAATGACTTATTTAGTCAAAGTATTAGCATACACTTCTAAACCTGTTGATCAAAAATTAGAAGAAGCTTATACTGCATTATTATTGGATGGTATTAGTGGTGGTGTTGGTCAAGATATCAACCTTCCAACTGAAGTTGGACAAGATGGCGTTTCAGTTACATGGATGTCAACACATCCAGAAATCATTGCACCTGATGGTATGGTTACTAGACCTACTAAAGATGAAGGTGACATTGAAGTTACTTTAACTGCATCATTATTCTTAAATGGTAAAGTATTATACAAAGAATTTGATATTTTAGTTCTTGCATTATTAGTAGATCCTACACCATATGCAAGTATCAATGACGCATTAACTAATGCAGTTGCTGGTGATTATATTTCATTTGAAGATGTAACTGTTATTGGTATGACATCAGATACATATTTCTTTACTGATGGTACAGATATACTTGCAGTTTATGGCGCAACTAATGTTGAAGTTGGTAAGGTTTATAACATTTATGGTGCATATGACGTTTACTTTGGTTCTCCACAGTTAAATGCTACAGAAGCTCCTGAGTTACCAACAGTAGCTAGAGAATCAGATGGTGAAGTTTCAGTAATTACACCTACAGCATTAACTGATATCGAAGCAATGCTACCTGACACTGCTCCAACATATGGTGCAACTAACTTAATTAGATACACTTATTATGAAATCACTGCTAGAGTAAGAGTACAAGGTGATGGCAATTACGATACAGTGTTTGTTAATCCAGCTTATGACGGCGGAGACATCAATACAGATGCAAACTCTGCTTATTCAGATAACGCATTAATGATTTACTATAAATCTAATAAAGCTGCATTTGACCAATATGATGGTATGACTGTTACATTTAACGCTATTTTATATGGTTATAGAAGTGACAGAACAATCCATACAATCGTATTTGTTGGTGAAGATGATGAAATCGTATTTACTCCAAGTGATCAAGAAGTTGTAGATATGGCTGAAAATGTATTAGATAAGATGTTTGATTATGAATATATTGAAGAAACAACATTTGATTTAATGACATCAACAGAATATGGTGCAACAATTGCTTGGGAAACAACTTCATCTCTAGTTGATTTAACAACTGGCGTATTATCAATGCCAGCAACTGGACAAGAAGCAGTTACATTAACTGCAACAATCACTAAAGGTGATGTTGAAACTGTATTTACAGTGACATTTGATGCAGGTGAACTTCCAAACATTACAATCTTAAAAGCAATCCAATTAGGAAATGGTCATTTAGTTGAAGTAACTGGTATTGTTACATCTGCTGAATATCAAAACACTTACTTCATCCAAGATGAAACAGGTGGTATTGCAATTTATTCAAGTGATGATGATGTTGAAGCATTCTTACAAGCAAACTATGGTAAAGAAATTACATTAATCGCTGAAAGAGCTTCTTATAGAGGTTTAATCCAATTATCAAACGTTATTACATTTGAACTTGTTGGTGAAGCAACTATGCCAGCTGCTGTAAACGCTGATGAACATGGTTTAGATGCAGACTCATTAGAAGGCTTACAAGGTCAATTAATTGAATTAACTGGTTTAATCGTTATTGATGTTGATTCAGATAGTTATGGTAACGTTTATGTTACTTTACTTGATGGTGTTACTGCTAATGAAATCACAATGAAATGGGATTCAAGAGTTGATTTATCAACTGAGGCACAAGCAGTATTAGACGCAATTGCTGAAAATGATGTTTTAGATATCGTGAATCCACTTGCTTGGAATAGCGCACCATACTTATATTTCACTGACACTACAATGATTACTGAAGGAACTTTAACTAATGAAGCTGCTGTAGCTGCAACTAAAGCTGCGTTAACTGTAGATGTAGATGATGTTGTACTTGAAGATGAAACGTTAGTTTTATTAGACGCATATTTAGGAACTACAATTACTTGGACTTCAGATAACACAGATGTTATTACTGACGCTGGTATGATTACTGTTCCTGCAGATATGAAACAAGTTTTAGTAACATTAACTGCTACAATCACTTTAGACACATTAACAGAAACTAAAACTTTTGAAATTCTAGTTGGTGACATTATCACTATATTAGCTGCTCAAGCATTAGAAGATGACGTAGAATTAAAAGTTCAAGGTGTTGTAATCGCGGATGAGTACTACAGAACATTCTTTATTCAAGATACTACTGGTGGTATTGCAGTTTATACAAGTGATTCTGCAATCAGGGGTATTTTAGTAGCGAATATTGGCAAAGAAGTGATCGTTACTGGTGCTCGTGACACGTATAGTGGATTAAGACAAGTTGCTCCAACACATGTTGAAGCATTAACTACAGGTACATTACCTGCTGCTACAAACGTAGATGCAATTGCGTTAAATGATGATATGCTACCTTATCAAGGTATGCTTGTTGAGTTAACTAATCTTTATGTATCTGATGTATCATCTGACAAATATGGTAATGTTTATATTATGCTAAGCAGACCAGCAGCAAATGAAACAGTTGAGTTGAAGTGGGATTCAAGAGCTGCTTTATCAACTGAAGCTGAGACTGCATTAAATGCTATTCAAATCGGCGATGTAATAAACATTGAAACGGTTTTAGCATGGAGAAATGCTCCACATCTATATTATACAAGCACAACAGTATTATCTGCTGGTACATTAGATGATGCAAACAAAGTTGCAGTTGATGCGATGGCATTATCATTAGAAGCATCATATACTGAAAACACAACATTAACATTACCTACAACTGGCGATCAAGGTTCAAGCATAGCTTGGACCTCATCAAACAGTTCAATTATTGATGCTGCTACTGGTGCAGTTGTTGTTCCTGCAAGTGGACAATATACAATCAGAGTAACTGCAACACTAACTTTAGGTACTGAAGAAAAAGAAGTTGTATTTGAAGTTAAAGTTGGCGTTTATGTAGCAACTGGTACAGAATTATTCATTTCTGAATATATTGAAGGTTCATCTAGCAATAAGGCACTAGAAATTTATAATCCAACAGATGCAGCAATTGACTTAAGCAATTATAAAGTTGCTGTATATTCAAATGGTTCTTCTGAGATGGGTAACAACATTACATTATCAGGAACTTTACAACCTGGTGAAGTGTTTGTAATTTACAATGCTTCTTCAGTTGATGCAATCAAGAATGTGGGAGATATATCAAGTAGTGTTACTTTCTATAATGGTGACGATGCTGTTGCACTTATCAAATTAGATGGTACTACAGAGACAATTATTGATTTGATTGGCGTTATTGGTGTTGATCCAGGTTCATCTTGGCCAGTAGGAACTGGTGCTACTGCAGAATATACATTAGTTAGAGTGGTTAGTGCTCCTAATGCAACTTTCACAGAAAGTGAATGGGTTGTCTATCCACAAAATACTTTTGATTATTTAGGATCTCATCAACCAGCATAATTTTTATTAAACAATAAGATTTGATACAAAGTGGTTTCGTTTCGTTACGGAACCACTTTTTTTATACATTTTTTATCAAATGACGTAATATAAAAACCATCACATAAATATAGGATTAATACCCTGATTGTGATATAATATTTAGTGCACACTAACTTTAGGAGATGTATGATTATGTTAAAAAAATTACTCGTATTATTTGTAGCAATGATGGCTTTAGTAACGATTGCTGCATGTCAAGATGAAGAAGCATTAACACTTCCAGATTTAACAGGAAAATCGAAACAAGAAGTTGTTAATATCCTATCTGGTCTTGGCTTACAAGCATCCATTGAGGATGTAGTTAACATTGATGTAACTGAAGGATATTTTGTATCTTATGGTGAAGGTTTTGAAAAAGGGCAGGAAGTTGAACCAGGGACACAAGTTGTTGTCAATTTTGCTAAGTTTGCAAATATTCTTCCGGATCTAACAGGTAAGAATCAATCTCAAATTTACTCAAGTTTTCAAAAATTCCCAACATTAATTATAGAAATTCAGACACTAGAAACCAATGATATTGAACCTGGTATTTTTGTACAGTATGAATCAAATTATGAAGCTGGAGATATAGTAAACAATAATACAGAAATTGTTGTTTATATTGCTACTGAGAAACCAGAAACAAGTCTTTATATTTCTAAATATTTTGAGGGTTCTGATGACTCAAAAATGATTGAGTTATATAACGATAGCGAAGAGGCTATCGATTTGGCTGATTATAGCATTACCATTTTTAATAGAGTTGCTGGTCAAGTTAATGAAATAACGATTAGTTTAACCGGAACACTACAAGGCAATGATGTTTTTATTATTGCTCATCCAGAAAGTAGAGCAGAGATATTATTACTTGCAGATATGGAATCAGCAGATTTGTTTTATACAGGAAGACAAGCCATAGCGATCACACATAAAAATGGAACACATACTGATGTATTTGGTGATCCAACAGCAGGTATTCAGTTCTCAAACGACAGAACATTTGTAAGACATGATTTTGTTAATGAAGCAAACCCTACATTTACATTAAGAGAATGGGGCATTTATGCAATTGATCATTATGATATGTTCGGTTCTCATCCAGTTGCATATCCTGAAACATTTGCTTTAGAAGATACGTATAAAGCTTTAGATTATTTTACTGAAAAAGGTGGAGTAGTTGAGGTTACATTTGTTTGGAATAATGATGGAGATACCGCATACTTCGAGCCTTATTTCATGGGAGATGCTCGGGTTAGATTTATTGGTATTGATACACTTGAAACAGGTACAGGAAGTTTAGCTACTAACGCACAAAAATATGTTGAAAGTTTACTAGAAAATGCAACAAAAGTATATATCCAACATGATCCAGTTTCCGGTATTTATGATACTTATCAAAGAAGTCTAGGTCTTGTATGGGCTGATGATATTTTAGTAAATTACATGGTTGTAAAAATGGGATATTCTCAAAATAATTACTCTGACCCAACACAAGCTTTAATTTTTAACGGTATATCTTTAGATCAATGGTTTAAAAATGCTGAAGCTTACGCTCAAGAAAACAATCTAGGCATGTGGGCTTAATCCAATGAAGATTGTCAATCGTATTATTTACGGGTTAATTGTTGCGGTTGGGCTTATGCTGGTCGCAACCATTACTGATGAGTATTTTCGCTCTAGAGAAGTGCTAGCAATCACCGAAGAGACATTGCAAAATGAGACCTATACAGATTTAATATCCTCGGCGTATTTTAATGACACTCCAGTTTATGAGGAAACAGTAACAATAAACAATAATGAGTATCTTATTATCATTTATAATGCAGCACATGTTACAAATACTGATTCAGGACTTTTAGCAATTGAAGGATTTCAATTTTTGATGATTCAAAAAAGTGGGACTCATCTACCCGAGTTCTTTGATGTGAAAGTGAAATCTGGAGACGATATAGAAGTCACCTATACAGGGTTTAATTTATATAATCAAGGCCTATATGCTGTTTTTCATCCAGACACACAAGGATCACTCATCATGAGAAGAGAATTCATAAAAGATGGCATGTTTATAGATATTGATCAATTTGTTTTTGAAAAAGACGGAGAAATACTTTTAACTTTAGACATAAATCTAACAGAAGAAATGTTAACTGTAGGATCAACACTCCAAACATACCTTGATGAAAACAATATCGCGCCCAATGCTGATATTGATGGCGTAACCTATAAAGAGCCACTCATTATAGATGTTCAAAACAAAGTCATTCGAAACGTTGTTATCTATTTAGTTTTAGTGATTATTGGCTATATATTGATTTTTATGAGAAAGAAGAAAACTTTAGGTAAAGATCAAGCAACTGAAGGTTTAAAGAAAGATATTGAACGTTTAAAAAAAGATGAAAAAAGCGATGAATAATCGCTTTTTTAATCCATATATGATATACTATTATAATCCGTAAAAGAAAGGAATTATCATGAATATAAAACACGAAATTAAACGAATGATAGAGTCATATCAAAAGATTATCATCCACAGACATCAAAGACCTGATATGGATGCAATCGGATCACAATATGGACTCTCATTATTACTTAAAGAAAACTATCCAGATAAGCAGATTTATGTCGTAGGTGATCTTAACGATATGAGCTATTTAGCAGAAATGGATGATATATCTGATGATACATACAAAGATGCATTAGCCGTTATTACAGATGTTTCTGTAACTAGAATGATTAGTGACGATCGTTATCAATTAGCTAAAGATATTATTATCATTGATCATCATCAAAATGACACTGATGTAGCAAATGTATCGATATTTTATAAAGATCCAGCGTTTGCATCAGCAGCAGAGATGGTCGTCGATTTGGCTAGAACATTTGAGTATAAAATCACCTCTGAAGCAGCAACCTACCTCTATGGTGGTATGGTAACTGATACTGGTAGATTTCTATATATGGCTAATCCATCACAAACATTTGAATTAGCATCATATATTCATAAATTTAATCCGGAAATTCAATCATTTTATGATTATATATACACAGAACCTTTAAAGAAGAGAAAAACAAAACAGTTATTTCAAAATTTTGAACTTACTGAAAACTATGTAGCATATCGTAAAAATGATCAATCAGTCATTGAAGAAAGTGGTTTAGATTTTCAAAGCATTTCTAGAGGTATGGTTAATCAAATGGCAGGTATCATAGAAGTTCCGATTTGGGCAAATTTCACTGAGGATGTTGAAAACAACGTCATTGTGGGTGAGTTTAGATCCAGAGGGATAACGATTGTTGATATTGCTAAAAAATATGGCGGAGGCGGACACAATAATGCTTGTGGCGCGAGTTTAAAAGATTGGAACGAAGTAGAATTAGTATTAAAAGATTTTGATGAAAGGGCGAAACATTATGCAAAAAATACTAAATAAAATTAAAGAGTACGAGACCATTATCATTCATGGACACAAACGTCCAGATGGAGATTGTTATGGTTCGCAGTTTGGATTAAAAGATATCATTAAATCATCTTTTCCAAACAAGGAAGTATATGTTGTTGGACAAACATCTGACTTCGTAGATTATGTAGGTAAAGTAGACACAATCACTGATGATCAATATGTTGATGCATTGGTGATTGTAGTCGACACAGCTACTGAGGAACGCATCAGTGATCCAAGATATAACATGGGGAAATATTTAATTAAAATAGATCATCATATTCCTGTGGATAATTATGGCGATATTAGATGGGTACAAACAGATTTTCCATCATGTGCTCAAATGATTTCATATTTCTATTACACATTTAAAGATGAACTTAAACTGTCTAAAGAAGGCGCTATTGCGCTATATACTGGTATTGTTACAGATACTGGTAGATTTAGATATAGAGGTGTATCAAATATTACACATCAACTTGCAGGTATGTTGTTATCTAAAGGTGTAGATGTTGAATATATCGATTCAAAGTTAAGTAGAGATACTTTAGAAATGGCAGCTCTCAAGGGTTATGTATATTCAAACTTTGAGACTGCTGATGGATTTATATATCTGAAAATGACAAGAGATATTATTGAAAAATATAATGTGTCTGATGAACAAGCTGCATCTGTTGTAAACTTATTATCTGGTATCGATGGATATCCTGTGTGGGCATTATTTATTGAGTATCCTAATGAAATAAGAATCAGACTTAGATCAAATGGACCAACAATTAATGAACTCGCTAATCAATATGGTGGTGGCGGCCATGCTAAAGCTGCAGGATGTAGATTAGAAAACTGGGAACAATTGACTGATTTTACTAAAGATTGTGAAGCAGTTGTAAAAGCTTATAAAGAAGAGGCATAATATGATTCAGGAGTGTCAAACGATTATCGTTGAAAACCCTAAAGCATCACTTATAGACATTGAAAAAAGCTTAGTGACGACATATAAAAAAGACATCTTTAGACCATTTGTAAAAGCAATTAATGAATACAACTTAGTTGAACCAGGGGATAGGATTGCAGTTGGTATATCAGGTGGTAAAGACAGTTTGATACTAGCAAAACTTTTTCAAGAGCTAAAAAAA
>SWCB01001316.1_pt1 | contig 43346 bp, 29 predicted proteins | sample 4692901 | NCBI WGS metagenome assembly SWCB01 (sample SAMN10267276, study PRJNA491770) | bioreactor metagenome | isolation source: DHS bioreactor inoculated with subseafloor sediment | place: Japan: off Shimokita Peninsula | collected 2006-08 | reverse complement strand
CGGGGGGGAAGCTCCCGCCTGGAAGACCTCGCCACTCATGACAGCTCCGTCTTCGCCGCCGAGAACTCGTTCTTGAGGAAGTCAAGGGTGTGCGGGTCCCGCAGCTTGCACACGACGTTCTGATTCGCGAACGCCCTGGCAGTCCACTTCGCGTCCTCTTGGTCCACCGCCTCCAGCCAACGCACGCCCACGGCGTACTCCTCCTTGCCCGGCACTCGCCGATTCCGCTTGACGGGCGTCTCCAGATCAAGCTCCGTTAGAGGCTTCGTCTCGCCATCAGGTACGAAGTCCGCTGCAAGCTGTTTTTCCTTCGTCACCTCGCCGAACCCGACGTAACCGTGGCCCTTGATGTAGCCGAAGAGCTTGTCGCCGACCTGGAGCCGCTCGAGCTTGCCGCTGTAGACCTCGCCGCCGCCCGCGCTGACGAATCCGTACTTCCGTCGGTCCCGCCAACTGCGATCGTGCTCGACGCCGAGGTTGACGTACCAAACGCCCGACCAGCGGGCACGTTTCTTCGGCTCGGACCGCTTCTCGACGACCTGCGGGTCCATCAGCCACGACCGGGCGATCAGCTCCTTGCCGTTGAGTTCGAAGACGTTGAAGAAGACGACGTTGATGTTGATCGAGTGCTTCGCTGCGAGGTACTGGGCGATCCGTTCCGAGGCGTCGTCCAGCTCCGCCGCCACGATCACCATCTGGTGCGTCGTGTTGATGCTCTCGGGTAGCGTCGCGTCGAAGTGCTCGCCGAAGGCCTTGGTGAACGGCTTGTCCAGGTAGCGGTCTGCGATCGCTGTGATCTCGTCGTGCCCGAGCTCATCCACCCAGGAGGCGTAATCGAGGACCTGGGCGATGATGTCGCGCGGCGTCTTGTCGCGCTTCAGCTCGATCACCGCGAGGTCGCCTTCCTGGTCGATGCCGAGTAGGTCAATCCGCCCGCCGAAACTCGTCTGCACTTGCCTGCCGATGATCAGCACATCGAGGCCGACGAGGCTCGGCTCGGCGGCCACCCAGTCCTCAAGCCGCTGCTCCTGGTTCAGTTTCCGCCTCGCCAGAGCCTGCAGTCGCTTGCCGTCGACCTGCCAGACTGTCGTGTTCATTGCCATGGTCATTGGCCTCCACCTAGAAATCAGTCTCAGTGCGTTCCACTCGCGGTGCCTATCGCTGGATCATCTCGAAGAGTCGCTTGTAGGCGTCCCGGTGAAACTCGTACTTGAGAATCTCCTGCATGTAATCTCTGAGCGTTTCGCGGTCTCGCCTCATCACACCCTTCATGAGGTGCATGACTGCAATCTCTGCCGTGCCATCGGGCAGCGGTGATCTCTCCCATGCCTCGTAGTCCCTGCACAGTACTTCGACCATCTGCCTCTTGAAGCGATCTGGGAGATGCTCGGCCTGCAGAACGGCGGAGACGCACCGACCGTAGACCTGCAAGGCCCAGGTCATGATGTTGTGATCTTCGAGCGCTTCGACCGTAAGTCGATTCGGATTCCCTGTCTCAAGGTGGGTGTGAGTGCTGATCAAGTCGTCGCAGCAGCAGAGGCAGTCGTAGATCCAGTAGCAGTACGGGTTCGGAAACTCACTCTCGGCCGACTCCTCCGGAATCTCGATGATACTGACGATCTCATCGATGAAGTACCGTAAGTAAGGGAGCCACATGTGGTACTTACGGCCCTGTGTGGCCGCGCTTGTCACCATGAGACGGAAGAACCAAATCCCCGTACCGACCGGAGAGGTCCAACGCGACTTCTCGGGTTTCTCGGTGGGTCGTTGATCTTGATCGGTGGCTGCAGCTCTAGCTTGAGCTGAGATATGGCCGATGACTCCGTCGCCGATGGGGTACCAGCACGCTATCTGCTCCGCCACCTCGGTGTCATCAAACAAGGCGTGGAGGATCGTGCACCGATCGGGGATGCGGTAGCGGTGTCCCGCTCCGCCGGTCATGTTGGTGGTCGCTGCAAGTTCACGCGGGAGGATGCGATCCGGCCCGAACATCAGCTCGGTGAGAATGTCGTCAGAGCCGAACAGCCCTGCCCGTGACTGTAGAGAGAGGACCTTTGCCAAGAACGGCCGATTGTGCCTCGCCGCGGCCCTGATGAACTCAACATAGACGAGGGCGTCTTCAAGCACCTCATCGAAGCATTCCTCATAGGCGGAAGACTCGCGCGCCGGCTCTTCCGGATCCTGTTTCACTCGTTTGGGCAGCTCTGGGAAGGCGTGGTTCAGCACTCCCACAGCGACATGGGCCCGGTCGGTCAGGATCAACGTCTCCAGGCGTTGGTGGAATAGGCGAAGCTGCGCTTCCGTCCACTGACCCGACGGTGAGACGAGAAAAGCGGCCGTGCCGACAAGATAGACAATCACAAGCTGGCAACACGCGTACACCCCATCGCGCACGACGATGTACGCAGGCGGTATGAATACATTCGCGAACGGGTACACAACAGCGATAAACAGCACTGCGATCCCGATACCACAGAGCCGTCGCCGTCGCAGCATCATTTTGGCCAAGGTTTGCTCGCGTGCCGCAGGCCACAGAAGAGCCCACACCGCGAAGGCCACACCGACGATTGATAGAACGACTCCGAACATCGCGGCTCCTCACTCCAGCCTCTCAGCGACCTCCCTCGGAGAGTGGATGGGGGTAGTTGCTGAGACCCCGCTGGGTCACGGATAGCACGTTCCGTTGCTCGCCGGTGGGCAAGCGTGTTCTTCGAATGGCTGCAATCATTTGGCCACTCCCACGCGACGAGCGCTAGTGTTCCCGACAGCAGGAGCCTCTTGGAACTGCGCCAAGATCAGTTCGCGGGTTCTGAAAGTGCCCCATTTGGCGACCTCATACTTGGCGGCAGTGGGGAAGTCCTCAAGAATGAAGCTCGTCTCGCTCTCAGTCAACCCGAGAATGTCCCTTGCAACAATCGCATCGATCTCGGCTCTCGCGAGTAGTCGAGCCTCTTCGTTGTCGTACAAGAGCGGAGGAGTATCCGATACAGATCCCTCCATGCGTAGGCGCTGCCAGAGATCCCGCATCTCAGCACCACAACAGATGAGCCGCGCCGCCAACTCGACGCATCGCCCGACACCCGGTAGCTCCATCGGAGGATTCGGGATTGGAATGCTGTCCAGCACGGTGTAGGTCATGCTGAGGCTGACCTTGCGCCGAGCCATGTAGTCGATAGCGAATGAGTTAGCGAGGGCCGTCCACAGCACATGATGTGCAAGGTCGCCGTCTCTTAGCACGATTGTGGGGACTTTGTGGCCGCAGATGACGTCTGGCGGGACGATCGTTGTAACGAGACTCCGTTCATTCGTGGGGCTGGCCACGTCGCAAAACCCGACACGGTAACGGGACACACGATCCATGACCTTTCCAGGTAGCATGCTACGGTCGATTCGCCACTGTGGCTGGATGCACTTGTCGGGATGTCCGAATGGAAAATCCTCCCACACGGCGGATCTCCCACGACCCGAGATGTACCCTTTCGCACGATGGTCGAACTGCCCGACCATTCTTCCCTCGTATACCGGTAGGCCGTTCCCATCCGCATTGAACAGGTCGCGGTCGTTGCCCATGTCGATCTCGCGCATATACTCGCGGACCGGCCTCCACTTGTCGGTGTCACCGAACTTCGGCCAGCGACCATACGTCTTGAGTGATAGATCGATAGCGTCCTGTGACTCTAACTCTGGAATGGCCAGAGCATCGGGCGAGAGTTCGCGAATCAGCGCGACACTCATCTGCACACGATTGTGCTCCGTGGGCGTGAGGTCCCGAGGGTCGTTGATGCGGAAGGCGGCGGAGAACCGTTCCGTCGTGCCACCGATGCGAGCCGTGTAGAGACAGAACTTCGCGGCGGTGTGTACGTCCTTGAACCAGATCTCATTCGTGTTCACGAAGCCCAGGAGCTGAACGAGGCCGGTGTGTTCGAAGAGGTGAAGTCGAATGGCGGAAGCGTTCGGGCCAATCGAGAGATTCTCAGGAGCGAGTTGCGAGGCACACCCGTTGGTGTCTGCTGTCGTCAGCGCCGACTCGACGAACATCCGGTAGACGTTGAAGTCGCCCTTCCCGAGGTTGCCCTTGGCGAACATGACGTATCGGCCGCTGGTCTTGATGAAGTGGACTGACGCGTAGAGGAATCGCTGGTGAGCTTCCCATGCGGACGCGATGACAGGGGACACCAGGAGTTGGGTCACTATCGCGTCCTGGCCAGCCTGATCCTGGATGCGGATATCGGGCTCGAACGCAGAGAAGAACTCCTTCACATCCGGGCTCATCGTGTCCCAAGGCGGGTTGCCGAGGACGACGTCGAATCCGCCCTTCCAGCCACATTGTGGGTTGTCTGCAGCGGCCCATTCGTCCAGGCGGTGCTCCTGAGCAGAACGATCACGCTCCTCGGCCGAGAGCAGACGAAACACCTGGGGAAAGGCCAGGTGCCAGTGGAAGAACTGGTACACGTTCGCCAATCGCTCAATCTCATTGCGCACCTGCGGGGCGAGGCTGTGTGGATTGGCGACAACGTCGCGATAGATCTCTTCGGTTACAGCATCGCCATCACGCCATTGCTCCTTCGTCTTCTCCCAGACGAACGCAGCGCACCAGGCATCGGCGGCGAGCTTGGCGTTGGCGTAGTCGGCGCCCGACACAGCGGCGGCGTAGCGCTCTTCCTGCTTCCTCACAGCCTCGACGCTGTCCGCTTCGGCGCGGTCCAAGTTGGCGAGCGTTTGGGGCAGGTTGCCCAGTTCGATCTGCAGGCGCGCCCGAAGTTCACCCATGAGCGTTTGCTGGCCCTTGCTGCCCTTGCGCTCCTCCTTGTTGCGCTTCTTGAACTTGGCGCAGGCCTCCTTGTCATCGCCCTCGATCGGCTTGAAGGCGTCATCGGGGATGCCGCCCGCCATGAGGCGGGGCGTGGTGCCGAGGAGGGAGTTACCGACCTGGATGTGGGCATCGAGGAAGGTCAGGGGCTTACCGGGATCGATGGACTCGATCCAGAGGGAGACCTTGCAGAGTTCCGCCGCCATGGGGTTGATGTCAACGCCGAAGAGACAGCGGCGGATGACATCGCGGAGGGCGGTCTGGTAGTCCTCGGGCGTGGCTTCGGAGTTGTCAGAGCGGATGCGAGAGAGATGACGGGCGAGGCGGTGGGCGGCGGCGATGAGGAAGTGTCCCGAGCCGACCGCGGGATCGCAGACCTTGAGATTGAGGATCGCCTCCTCGCGCTCGGCATCGGTCTTGCAGGGCTTGAGCCGATCGGCGACGACGGGCTCGAGGGCGGAGTCGAGCAGGCATTGGACGAGCGAGTCCGGGGTGTAGTAGGAGCCGGTCGTCTTGCGCTCGGAGCCCGCAGCGGTGCGGAGGGTGAAGGACTTGGCCTGGAGGTTGATCTCGGGGTGGAGTTCGAGGAGCGACTCGTAGACGGAGCCAAGTTCCTCGGAGCCGAGGTTGCGGTAGTCAACCGCGCGGAGTCGCCGCTCGCGCTCGACGAAGCTGAGCGAGCGGATGGCGTCGAGGAGGTCGGTGTTGCGGATGAGGACGGGCGGCTGGCTGTCGACCTGAGACGGGCCGAGCAGATCGGGCGTTGAGGTGTTGGCCCAGAGGAAGGAGCCGAGGCCTGGGAGAGCGAGCGGCGGGCAGCCCTCAGCGCTGCCGAGCGCATCGAAGACGAGGCTGAGGATGTGCCAGAGGTCGGCGTGCTTAGAACCGCGGATCTTGGCGGCGAGATCGCGAAGATGGCGGGTAGAGTAGCTGGCGTCGTAGAGGGTGGCGGCGGATTCGTCGGCATCGGGCGGGTGGAGCAGTTCGCGGTCTTCAGCGACAAAGAGGAAGAGCAGGCGATAGACGATGCGCAGGAGCTGACGGTAGTAGTCCTGCGAGGAGAGTTCGCCGGACTCGAGCTTGCGGCGGAGGTGGTCGTTACGGCGGTGGGCGATGAAGCCGGTGCCGAGCGCCGCGATGGAGGCGGTGACGCCGTTGCGGAGATCGCTGAGGATGCGAGTGCCTTGTTCCTGGGCGACTTTGCTCCACTTCTCGAGCCAGCAGTCTTCGGGCTTGTCGGCTTCGAGACGGGACTCGTGGCAGAGCAGCCAGAGGAGAGCGAAGTCGGCGTAGACCTCGCCGTCCATCATGGCTTCGAGGTCGAACTCGACGTAGGACTGGCGGGAGAGGGCGAAGTTGTCACGGAGAATGCGGAGTTGCAGGCCATTGGAGACGAAGGCCCAGAGGTGGTCGTCGGAGCGGTTGAGGAACTCCTGGACGATGCTGTGTGGGCTGGCGGTGGCGGCGCCGCGGACACCCTTGGCGCGGTGGTCCATGGAGAGCTTGCAGCCCACGAGGTGGATGGGGACATGCTTCCAGAAGCGCTCGATGGGATAGAGCTTGCCTTCGATCTCGGGGGCTTTTTGGGTGGTGAGGCGGCCGAACCCGAGTTCTTGGAAGAGGGGAAGGAGCCAGCGTTCACGGGTGGTGACGCTGCCGGTGTCGGCGCTCTCGGGGAGTCTCTCTCGCTCAGCGGCGAAGGCCTTCCAGAACGACACCACGCGCGACCAGGATTGGCTGATGGCCTCGTTGAGCTTGACGGACGGCGGGAGGTGGTAGTCCTCGGGCGAGAGGCCGTCGAGTTCGAGCGAGGCGATGCGCTGGAGCACATCGGAGGGGAGGATGCCACCTTGCGACCGGATCGTCTGGAACTGCTCCTTGTTGCGGGCCATCAGGCGCCTCCCTCGTGCGGGAGGAGGATGAAGCAGCCGAGCAGATCGGCGGGGAGCATTGGTTCGACGGTGGCATTGCCGGTCATCTTGGCTTGCTCGCGAACACGATTGTGGGCGTCTTCGAGATCGACAGCCCGTTCTCTGGCCATCTTCTCCAGCGCCGGCTCGAGCGACGGAGCGATGGAGATAAGCCGTTCGAGCTGGGCCTTGGCGAGCGATGGGGTCGTATTGGTGGTTGGCTTGGCATCGAGGAGTGACTTGGCGAGTTCCTCGTCGAGCCAGGTTGCCTTCTCGGGTGTTCCGGTGAAGGCGGGTGTGATGATCTCCTCGGCGAGGAGCGTCTTCGGTTCGTCACCCCGTTTTTTGACATGCAGGTGGTAACGGAAGCGAACGAGGAGCAGTGTTGTCTTCTGGGTCACAGCGTTCGTGGTGATCAAGCCGCATCGGCTGGCGATTGGCTGCTCATCTTCCGCTGCGACCTCATCAAGGGCTGTTTCGATGACATAAGAGGCGAGGCCTTCGACCTCGGGGCTGGTTCGGCTGAGGTAGATCTCTTTGTCATCGACGGGCAGGTCGAAGCGCCCCTTGATCGTGCCTTCGTGGCCGATGGCGTTGCGGAGGGCACGGCTGGTCTCACTGGTCAGGCGGACTTGGATGCGGTTGCCCTTCTTCTCGGTGAACGGCACCTGTGAGAGGTGGAGGACATCGGTGAGGAACTGCTGAACCAACGGGCCAGCGCCGATGGCAGCGCGGACAGCTGCGAGTTCCTTGCTGACCTCGTCGGTGCTGATCGAATGCTGGGCGAAGCGCGAGCGGGATTTCTTCTCCTTGTCTCGGGCTTCCTCCCACTTGGCGTGGATCTCTTCCTTCTGGGGCTTTAGCCACTCTTCGAACTGCGGGAAGAACCCCTCGACGGAACCGCCCGATGCTGCCTCTCTGAGCAGCAGACCCTCGAAGAGCGCCTCGGCGACATCTTCGCTGTTGCCGGGGACGGCGATGGATACGCCAAGATCACTCTTAATCTGCTTGTGCTTGCGGAGGAGCACGTCAAGGACGACGCCATCGATCTGATTGTCGCGGCCGAAGTAGGTGACGACCCGGACTTTCTCGCTGGCCTGCCCGAATCGATCCACTCGCCCTTCCCGCTGTTCATGGCGGGTTGGGTTCCAGGAGAGGTCGTAGTGGAGCACCGCATCGAAGGGCTCCTGGAGGTTGACTCCCTCGCTCAGACAGTCCGTGCAGACCAGGATCCTAGGCTCGTGCTCGGCGAGCTGCTCGATGCGCGCCTCTCGCTCCTTGGGCGGGAGCTGCCCCGTGACGGCAAACACCTCGGCCTTCTGCTTCTTGAGAGCGTGGCGAAGATGCTCGGCGACGTAGTTGGCCGTCTCGATGAAGCGGCAGAACACAATGGGGTTGTGCCCCTTCTCGAGCAGTTCCTTGATGAGCTTGATGGCGCCCTGGAGCTTGGCGTCCTTCTTGCCTTCGAGCTTCTCTGCCTCCTTGGCCAGCGCCCGGAGCTTGTCCTTTACCGAACGATCCGATTCCTTGGAGGCGTCGCTGCCGGGCGTGAAGTCGAGGGACTCGACCGAGTCCGAGTCCTCCTGATCGAGGACCACTCGACGTCCAAGGTCATCGACCTCTTCGGCTGTCTCGGCATCCGCAGTCGCAGCTCGGTTCTTCAGAGTTGCGGCTGCAGCCCTTGGGCTCGAAGCGATGGCTCGAAGCAGAGCGACCGCCGACCACCAGCGGACCCGCCGGTGTCGGTCATTGCCGGACTCCTCCGCCAAGATCCCACGGGCGAACTGGAATGATTTGTCGACGAAGGCCTTGTACTCTTTGGTGAGGAGGTAGCTCTCTTCCTTGTCCTTGCGATCTGGAAACTCGGTTTCAGTCCCCAGGTACTCCTCGATGTCTCGTCTGCGACGTTGGACAAGATGCTGCGCGAGCTTGCGTCGGATGGTCTCGCGTTTCTTCGACTCGAGATCCTCCGGCAGATCGGCAAACCGCTCGTCGAGCAAGCTCAGCAGCGACCGGAACGCTGATTCATTGCCACTGTGGGGAGTCGCAGTGACAAGAACGATGTGTCGGTCTTCGGATTCGGTCAGTCGCTTGACCAGCTCGTGACGCGCCTGTCGACCCTTGCCCGCCTTGTCGGCCAGTGTGCAGGTGTGGGCTTCGTCGACAATGACCATCTCGGGGCAAGCCCGGACGAAGTCATCTCGCCGCCGAGGAGATTTGATGAAGTCAGTCGACACGATGACGTTGCGGAAGCGCTCGAAGAGAGACTCGCCAGGACGGCAGCAGCGTTCGAGCCGACCAACCGTCGAGCTCAGAACCAGCTCAGCCTCGATATGGAACTTCTGGGCCAGCTCTCGCTGCCATTGCTCGGCGAGGTGGGGCGGGCAGAGCACGGCAAACCGGTCGATCTCTCCGCGATCCAGCAGTTCACGAGCGACGAGGCAGGCCTCGATGGTCTTGCCGATGCCGACATCGTCGGCGATCAGCAGCCGGATCGGATCGAGGCGCATGGCCATCAACAGCGGGACAAGTTGGTAAGGGCGGGGCTCGACGGCGATTCGACCGAACGAACGAAACGGGCCTGAGGCTGACCGGGTGGAGAGGCGAGCTGCATCGCGGAGCAGGCGGCAGGAGTTGAAGTTCCCCGCTCGTCCCGGGTCGGGCAGGTTGAAGACAGCCTCGGTGATGGGCTCAATGGTGGGGCAGAGTCGTGTCACTTCGTCGTCGAGACCGCCGATAGGCCGCAAGACCAGTGACGCCTCGTCGGAATCGGTGAGGACGATCCATTCGCGGTCTCGCGCACGCACCAGCGTCCCCGGGGGAAATGTCTTGAAGATCGTCACTCACCACCTCCAAAGATATCTGGATGCCGATTGAAGACCTCGCCCCAATCTTCTTGGTGATGGAACCCAATCACCAGATACCCCTCGTCCAGCAGTTCCCCGCGCAGCCGTTCGTCCGCTTTCTTCTGCTCGGCTGTATCATGCGGCGGGCCGTCGATGTAGACCACTGCCCGGGCCCTCTCGTAGTAGAAGTCTGCCCGAGTCATTGGTCTCTTGATCAGATACTGCGCATGGGTGGGGATCGCGAGATGGCGGTCTTCCAGCTCCTTCAGCCACTTGCGTTCAAGTCCTGACTCGCACACTTGGTAGAACTGAGCGAGCCGGTCTGATCTTGAGGCGACGCTAGAGCTTGACTGGACGACTGCCGCAGTGAGCTGCTTTAGCATCTGAGCGGCGACCTTGCGGTCCAGGTGCAGGTGGTCCGGCTGATTGAAGTAGTCGAGGAGACAGTCGTAACAGGCGGCTTCGCAGCCGGCCCCGCTTCCTGCTTCGCGACCGCGATCCTCCATGGTCTCAGGATCGAAGTGGCAGATCTCGATCGCCTTGCGGGCGACTCGAGCCAAGGCGGCAGGATCATCAACGAGCTGACGCAGCACCCCAGCTCCACCCTCGGAGGCTTCGTAGAAGAACAGCGCACGTCGATCATCCCTGGACGGCAACGGCTCCGCGGCGAGCTCGGAAGGCTCAAGCTGATAGATCTGTTGGATCGCTTGCTTGAGAGCGGACTGGATCGACGCCATCGTAGTCAGGTCGTGTTGCTGTTCGAATCGGATGATCAGCACATTGCGTCGGTCCTCGACGAACGGCACGACTCGATCCAAACGCTTGGACATCGGGTCAGTTGGATCGTTCTCTTCCGCTCTCTTGTTGGACTCCCAGTAGCCACGCTCAACATCGAGGACAAACCCTCGTTGCCCTTGGTCCTCCCGGCGGAGCCAGCCAAGATTGATCCGCCAAATGCGGGCGGCATCACCGTAGGTCATTGTCCCAATGGGGTGTTCACCTGCTTTGATCTCGGCGACTCTCGCATCCAGTTCGCCGTTTCGCTCCGTGAATCGGAAGGTGGTCTTTAGCTCATAACCGATTCGCTGCCGCTCTTCCTCATCCGACGTGATCCGCTCCCTACGCCTGGCGGTGACGTTCTGAAGCTGAACTAGCTCCCGAACCTCATCAGTTGCCAGCAGTGGCTCGCTGCAGTTCTCGCAGAGATCCGGAAGCGATCCGTCGGCCTGGCGATGGCCGTAGCCGCACGATGAGCAGGTCCGCATGACGAACTTCGTTAGCTCCTCACTCTCCGTGTCGAAAGCGAGATTGACCTTGTTGATGACGTAGCGGGCGCCTTCGTGATAGATCACAGCCCGCGGGCCAAACTCGGAAATCGCCAGGAATCGGGGTCGAGAGATGAACTCGTCTCGTCCTCGACGACCTCTGCGACCAGGAATGAAGGCAGACAGAGGAAGCCTTGGGAAGTTGTAGCCCGGCAAGAAACCCTCGCTGGCGAAGTAGCGGTAGCTGTAGAAGTCGCCTTCGAATGCGCTCTTGGCGTGGGTTAGCAACTGGATCTGCGATTCTGCCTGTGCGCGAAGCCGCTTTGCCCGATCACGGTCCGACGAGCTGCGAGTGTGATCGCCAATGACTTGATTCTGAACAAGCCGTTGCTGGACAGCAGCTCGATAGAGGCTCCGCCATCGGCTGCATGCCGAATCGAACGACTGCGGGATCTGCGATAGGACCTCCTCGACCCACTCGTCACGAAACCATGACGCTTCGTCGAAATCAATGCTCGCGAGCACTTGTTTCGCCGTCGCCAGCGCCTTGAGTCGGGTAGGAGCATGGTGTAGCGACTGCAGGACGTTCTCCCGAAGCGGAAGCGATAGATCCTCTTCTGTAACCAGAAGAAGCTCCGTCAGAGTCGAGCCCAGACCAAGCTCTGCTTCCGCAAGCCAGATGGCGTGTACGTGAGCTCGAACAAGATCCTGATTCAGAAGATCGATGCGGGGCTCAGTGACTGAACCAGCGACCATCTGTCTTGGGTGGTTGAAGTAGTATTGGTCATGCGGGCTGTAGCCTGAGCAGTATGTGTAGACGAAGGCTGGTTGACCGCTCCGTCCTGCTCGACCACTTCGTTGCGCGTAGTTTGCTGGGTTAGGTGGAACATTGCGCATGTTCACGACATTGAGTTGTTTAATATCAATGCCAAGCTCCATCGTTGGCGAGCAGAATAGAATCGGCAACTCACCCTCTTTGAAGCGTCCTTCTCGGTCTTGGCGGTCCTGGCTATCGACTTGTGCTGTGTGTTCACGGGCTTCAAGCCCGGCGCCAAAGTCAACGAATGATTTGTAGAAGGCAACGAAATACTCGTTTGCCTCTGATGTCGCCGCAGATGCCTCAGTTACCTTCAGCGGGTCCACCAGTGGCTCGCTGCCGTCGCCGGGACCCCATCGCATGATCGAGGAAGGCATCTGATAGCCTGGTACGTCTTTGGATTCTTTGGCGGATCGAACCTCCTCAACGAGTCCCCACACCCTCAATCCATCGAGCAAGTCACGGATGATCGCAGCTCTCTCACTGAGAGACAGGCTGCCATTGAGCAGCGGCAGCACGCCGCGTTGGCCGAGGAACATCCCGAAGTTACTCTGAGCCGAGAGGAATAGGTCCTCTGGGGCAGATCTCGGGCCACGGCTCCGGGGCCAGGCAACGCCTGCCCGGACCATCGTGCTCGGATCATCGATACGCCAAGAGCTTAGTTCCTTTAGGCGCTGGCGGCTTTGCTCGGAGATTCGCTCTTGGTGGATCTGTGTGAGTGAGTCTTCCTTGATGATTAGATTCCGCCGGAGGTGATCGAGAAGAATCACAATCAGGCGCCGCCGCTGATCATGGTTCGCTGCTGCTAGCTCTCCATGGGCGCCTCGTTCGGCCCAGAACTGATCGTCTGATGCGACCTCATCGAGGCTGAGATACTCGAACTTCAGAAGACCGCATTGCTCCAGGTTGGGCGAGGTCACTCGCCAACCGGCCTCCATGTCTCGATAGAGGAAATACTGGAGAACTGATCGCAGTGCACGCCTGGTCATCTCAAGCGCCTGGCCGCGCAGCTCAGGATCCTCGGCGTAGAGATCAACGGGGAGGTTCATCGCCTGTTCGACTCGTTGCACTAGCTCGTCATACTCAATTCCCTCGCCTTTGAGCACCATGGCTCGGTAGAGTGCGGAGCGAATCAGACCAACCTCAACGAAGTCATTGAAGTGACCAGTCTGAAGCGAGGCGTCCTGACGGTTGTCTGTGAAGCTCAGCAGCTTGCGTGCGATCCGGTCGAGGTCGTCATCAGTGCGCAGCCGCAGAATGGCAGCAAGTGCGAGGATTGTCGTCGCTGTGCTACGGCCGTCCACGCCAATGGTAGCCAGCTTGATCGAGTCGCCCCGCTGACGAAAGCCGTAGGACACACGGCAGTTCGGGTTCAGGCAGAATCGAAATGGGGCAGGCACGTAGGCGGCAGCGATACCATCGTCATCTGCTCTTCCACTCGTCCCGACGCTGATTCGCTGTGGAATCCACTTCTCTCGGGCCTTGCGGATCCGTACCGAGCCGTCATCGCGCTCCTCTACCCAGTCGTTGGGGATTGCGTCCAGGGCGTCCGCTGCATCCTCTGGCCACGGATGTTCCGTCGAGATGTAGATGTACCCGGCCTCGTATCCGTCGTCACAGACTGTGGCGAAGCGCTCTCTAGGAAGGAACGGGTTGGAGTCGAGGTCCTCGGGTCGCTCCACTCTGTAGTAGGCCTGCCCGCATTCGCGACAGAAGACAAACGGAAGGAGAATCTTCTCGCGATCGCCAGGAACGAACTGCTGCCCCTGCATCGTCAGGTGTCGAGTTGCCTCGCTCTCCAGGGAGCCCCACACCGTGTCGCCGCGCGTGATGAACTGGTGGAGTCGGAACGCGAAGAGCGGGAATCCGTTGTCGGGATTTCGTGCTTCGGTGGCCATGCCGGCCTGCAGGCATCGTTGGATAGCCGTCGTTGCAGTACCTGGCGTGCAGCCACAGATGTTGGCAAGCTCATCTGCGGCCTCGCCCTGTCCTTCGATGGCCCGTGGAGTCTGGCGAACAAGCTCCCCAGTGGACTCCTCCCTATCAATGCCGAGCGTGCTCTCAATCCAACTTGCCAGAACGTGAGACCTGAGCGAGGCAAAGTCGGTCGGCACCTCGCCGGCTTCCACTGCCAGCCTCAGCTTCTGTTTGATTGTCTCGTCGCCGTAGTCGTGCTCGTCCGTCGTCCGCCGAAGTGTCTCGCCGATGATGTTCGACGGTGGGACTTCGGTGCCGAAGATCTTCGTTGCCACCTCGGCGACCGTCGCCATCTGGGCCTTCGAGTCGCCTTCAGAGACCATTGTGGCGGAGGTCCCCACGCAGATCATCTTGTCACCGCTGAATGCCTCCCGGCAGCGGCGAACGAGCATGGCGACATCGGCTCCTTGCCGACCTCGATAAGTGTGCAGCTCGTCAAGGACGAGGAATCGCAGACTCTGGGCTCGTCTGATCAGGCGCTGCTCGTTGATCCGGGTGAGGATCAGTTCGAGCATAACGTAGTTCGTCAGGAGGATGTCGGGTGGTCTGTTGAGCAGTCGCTCTCTGACCTCGCTACCTTCTTGCCCGGTGTATCGATGGAAAGTGACGGGAGAGCGCCCTTCGTCGTACCCGAGATCGAGGAACTTGGACAGCTCATCGTGTTGGCTGTTCGCCAATGCGTTCATCGGGTAAACGACAATCGCCTTGATGCCGTCGCCCGAGCCCGTTCGAACCACGTGGTCAACCGCTGGGATGATGTACGAGAGGCTCTTGCCTGAGCCGGTCCCTGTTGTCACGACATACGGCTCTCCCCGTGCCGCGATGCGGATGGACTCACTCTGGTGACGATGTAGCCGGAGGGGCTTGCCAAGCTGATCGCTCTCGGTCTTGATACGGAAGACCCGCCCACACTTCTCATGCAGTACACCCTCTCGGACGAGATCATCGACCGTCTCACCAGGTTCGAAGGCTGGGTTAAGTTGCAGGAGAGGGTCAGGCCAAAGAAGCCCATGATCGACAGCATGATTGACAGCCTGCTTGATCCTGGGATCGTCGATCCGGATGAAGCTCTTGGTATAGGCTGAGTAGTCCCTGACGACGGTTCGGTGAAGATCGAAAACGTCCATTGAGGCCCCTCATCCGCGTAGCCATGCTCCGCCGCTCGTCAGTCGCAATGGCCCGAAATGCCCATTCACGGCCCGGAGAGCACCATGTTCCAGTGTACCTCCCGTCAGGCACCGGTGCACAATGGGGCGCCGGTAGCCTCTCTCAACCACCAGAGCCAGCTCTCAACCAGGGCAGATCAAACGCAGCTGCCCATCCTCCACACGGGCGTAGGTCAGCGGGGGATAGGCGCCACCGATCACCTCTTGGTTGGCTTCGAGATCTTGATCTGGGACTTGCTTGAAAGGTCGACGTGTACCGCATCGCCAGGAGCGCAATGTGCACGGAACCAGTCCCGCAATGCCACTCCGCCCATGATCCGAGCTGTACCGTTGCGCTGAGCGGACCGATTCACGTGCGCCTCGATGACTCTGCCCTCGGGCTCGAGCAGAAGCTCGACGGTGCCCTCAGTCGCCCGTACGAGGTCGTCATACGTGACGCGGACATTGAAGAAACCACTCTGGTGGTAGGTGTGGTGGACGATCAGCGGAAACACCGTCTGCTTGCTGCACATGACGCAGAGCCTCTCAGGATGTCTGGTTGGGAGCAAGTTGATGGACCCGCTGAGGGCTGGCACTGGCCCGATCCTTCACGGGTCATGTTTGACGTTCGGCGACTCCATGGGCCTAGCGTTGCATCGGCAGGACCGGGTGGCTTTGCTCGGTCCCCCGTCGGCCGCCAACGCGCCTCAAACGGCCAGACTAGCCTCACTTTCTTGACTGATGGTTCGGAATGCCCTCGAGGCATTCGGGTCCGCTGTCGTGAGGAGGCGTGACATGACCACTGCAATGACTGAGCGAGCCACCACTTCTGGGGATGACAGACAGCTACCGGGCGAAACGAAGGGGCGACTGAGGAAGATTCAAGCATGCCTCACTGCGAGGCTTGTTGAGCGGGAGATCCCAGTCCGTTTGACCTTGCTCGCGGCGATCGCGGGGGAGCACCTGTTACTTATCGGACCGCCTGGCACCGCCAAGAGCGAACTTGCTCGGCGCTTGCGCCTCGCTTTCTGTGAGCAGACCTACTTTGAGCGCTTGCTGACAAGGTTCAGCGTCCCCGAAGAGCTATTCGGCCCGCTGTCGATCAAGATGCTGGAGCAGGACAAGTACGTGCGGCAGACAGATGGCTACTTGCCCACGGCAGCCGTTGCCTTCCTCGACGAGATCTTCAAGGCGAACAGCGCGATTCTGAACGCGCTGCTGACTCTCCTCAACGAGCGGGAGTTCGACAACGGCACAGAACGTGTGAAGACGCCGTTGATTTCGGTCATTGGTGCCAGCAACGAGCTACCTCAGGAGGAGGAGTTGCTCGCCCTCTACGACCGGTTCCTGCTCCGATACCACGTTGGCCCCGTCACGCCAGCTGGTTTCGACCGGCTTCTTGATCTGCGCGGAGACTCGGGGGTTACGGTCGATGAGAGTCTCTTGCTGGGACCGCAAGATCTGGCTGAGATTCGCAAGTCGGCCTTGGCAGTGCGAGTACCACCGAATGTCCTGTCACTGATGCGGGCGCTTCGATTCTATTGCAGCGAACAGGGCATCCCGGTGTCTGATCGCCGCTGGCGCAAGGCGCTCTTTCTTCTGCAAGTCTCCGCCTGCACTGACGGACGCGAGGAGGTCTCGATCTGGGATTGCTGGCTATTGCAACATTGTCTCTGGCATCAACCGGACCAGGCGGCGAAGCTGGGCGCGTGGTACGACGAACGCGCTGGCGCGGCGAGCCCTAGAGAGCCCGACCGATTCAACCGTCTGGCTGCCGCCTGGGAACAGCGATTGAAGGAAGATCAGAGCAAGACGCTGCATCGGTGCAACTCGAAGGGGCAGCCACTCTACCGAACCGGTTCCGGTGAAACAACAACAGAATCCGCCACCAGCGGCTATCACTCAGAGAAGAACAAGCCGATCCTTGAGGCCATCAGCTACAGCGAGGCTCATGTCGAAGGGCGAGCGGGTGGTGTGGCCGCAGTGGGAGAGGAGGTGGCTGCTTTCATTGAGTCCGCGAAGTGCGAGCTGGATAGTCTGGACGAAGTCATCCGTGGGCACCTGTGGGTGGATTCCGCTCTCGCAGTGTCTGCATCGCGACGCCTGGAGGAGCATGTTCGCCAGGCCAACGAACTGCGTAAGCGGTTTGCCGAAGCTGAGAAGGGATTCAGAAAGCTGCCTCTTGAGGAGGAGTCAGATCGATCGATCGATGAACCGGCTCAGCAGTGGTGCGTCGGAGATCACGTGGTCTTTCGTGACGACGATGGCTACGAGCAAACCGGCGTAGTCCAGAAAGTGACAGAGGTCTCTGTGACGGTCAGCTCGGACGATCACAACTGGTGTCCAAGTGTTGAACCGAATCAAGTCTTGAGATTCGTCGGGGAGGACGACTAGCCAGTTGTCTCTTGGCTTAGACCCCCCAATCGCCATGCAATCAACCCTCAGAAGCCGAAGCCTTCGCGAGGCAGCTCTCGAGCTCCTGCCGGACACACTCTACGTGCCTGTTGCGACCGGGCCGCTCGAGTCACTTGACGAGCGCATTGAGTCCGTCCTAGCTCTTCGAGCCGCTCTTGTTCAGGGAACTACGCCGGGAGGCGATGAGCTCAGATGGCCAGATCCGCCACTGAAGACCGAGGTTCTGAGGTGGTTGAAGCAGTCCAGGCTGCCACACTTCTGTTGCAGCACGCCGGACCTGGCCGATGCCGTCATCTTGGACATTCTTGAGCGATCATCCGGACTACCCGAGCACGAGATAGCTGCGCTTGAGGAACGGTTTGCAGAACTGGTCGCAATCGAGCAGGCTCGTCGATCAGAAGTGTCGAACGCTGACACGCCAACTCCTGCGGGCCAATGGGACCCACCTGACGAGTCCACGATGAACCGACTGCGGAGCGAGGCTACTCGTTCAGCGCCAGAGTCCGCCGCAAGAAAGGTCGCTGCGATCCTCCAGGAGGTTTGGGCCGAGCGACTGCGAGTCTGGTGCGAGATCGATAGTGTCTTCCGCGAACTCGGCGGGATGTGCGGCATCGGTTGGGACCTGTCCAAGGGTGTGCTTCAGCACACCGGTTGGCAGGAGATGAGGAAGCTAGCTGATCTGCTCAAGGAACTGGATCAGATCCGCCAGATTGTCCGCACGCTTGGCCGCATGCGCACCGCGGATACAGACAACACCGAGTCAGTCTTGGAGCGGGTACTAGGGCCGGCTCGTCGAGCGCCCGAGGAGTGCCATGTGAGGAGAGTCCCGTGGGTGCCTCACGAGACCCGGGGCGTGGAACGGTCCAACGAGGTTGCCCGCATGTTGGCTTCGGAAGCAGCGCTATTCAACCATCAAACGCTTCAGCTACTCTGGCATGTCAAGCGTGCAGAGCACACCCTGACGACCTATCGTGTGATCGGCACCGACACCGAGTCGTACATCCGCGATGAAACGGGCCGAGTAGTCCGCGAAGTTGGGCGTCGCCATCAGTCGCTTGAACGAGGCCCGATCATAGTCTGCCTAGACACATCCGGATCGATGAAAGGAGCCCCGGAGGCAGTTGCGAAGGCCATCACGCTTGAGGCAGTTCGCATTGCTCATTCGGAGGGCCGGGATTGCTACCTCTACGCCTTCAGTGGACCGGAGCAGGTTGTTGAATACGAGCTGTCGCTGTCACCGGGCGGTATTGACGTACTGCTTGAGTTTCTCAGCACGTCGTTCCATGGGGGCACGGACCTCTCCGAGCCAATCCGGCGTGGAGTAGGCAAGATAGGGTCGGCAGAGTGGTCTCGTGCTGACATACTCCTGGTCAGTGACGGCGAGTTCCCAGTCCCGGATTCGGTGCGATCGATGATTGAAGCCGCGAGGCGAGACCTGCAACTTCGCCTGCATGGACTTCTCGTAGCAGCTGAGGAGAGCGAGGCGATGTCTTTAATCTGCGAACCAATCCACAAGTTCAGCGACTGGGATGCGCTCCAAGACGATCGATAGTTCGCTCAGGCTCGTTGACCCGTCATGCGAGGTAGCACAGCGGTCCTGTTTGTCGTGCCGCTCTCGGATCGAGTATCCTCATTGCTTTGCTACTTCAGTCGGCACGTGACTCGGCGAGGGCAGAGAATGCGGAAGAGCTTCAATCTATCATCTCTCGATGGCACGATCGACGCCGCGAAAGCGGTGGCGAAGCGATATCGCGAGCTCACTGGGAAGCCGCTTGGTATCACCGGTGAGATTGGGGAGGTGCAGGCGGCGACGCTGTTGGGCCTTGAGCTAGCTGGGGCGAGGCAGGCAGGGTACGACGCGGTGGATTCACAGGGACGGCGAGTGCAGATCAAGTCTCGTTGCGTGCTCCCTGATTCCAAGCCCGGCCAACGAGTTGGGGGCATTCGTTTCGATCATGAATGGGATGTCGTCGCGCTGATTCTGATGGATGAGGACTTCGAGCCGATCGAAATCCTTGAGGCCACGCGGCGAAAGGTGCACCGAGCGCTGATTCAGCCCGGCTCGAAGGCAAGGAATGAACGCGGGGCGCTCGCCGTCAGTAAGTTCAAATCGGTCGGTCAGCTTGTCTGGTCACGTGATGATCCTCTTTGATACGCGCTCCATCTCTCAGGAGGCCGCGCTCTCGCCGCGATCCGCGACATCCACGATCAGCACCGAATGGTCCGTCCACTTCTCGAGCCGTTCGCGGTGGGAGTACTGCACATCCGCGATGTCGGCGTAGAGGGCGAGCGAGACGAGGGCGTGATCGATCCGAAAGCCGTTCCCCACATTGCTGTACCAGGAGAACTCCCGCGCGTCGGGATGCCGCGACCGCCAAGCATCGACCCAACCTCGCTCCAGCAGCGCGTCGAAGCAGTCGGCACAGTGCAACGTCGCCTTCGGTTCGTCCTCGTAGTGCCGGCCGGTGTTGAAGTCGCCGAGGACGATCGACCTGCCCGGAAGTAACGACGGCGTCTGCTCAAGCAGGAAGTCGAAGACCTTCCTCTTGGCTTTTCCCTGCGCGAAGTAGACGCCGATCACGCGGAGGTCCTCCGACTCGGCAACGACAACCCGGTGCTGATCGTCACCCAAGTCGGGGAAGTAACGAGAATCCAGTGGCGAGCGGCCCGCGACGAGTAGCGTGTTGACCTTCGGCTCCGTCCCCGGCGGCGTGAACTGATGCGACAACCCCGCCTCGTCCAGGGCATCTCGAATCGCATCGCCAGCCGCGTTCGACCGGAACTCCGTCAGCACGACGACATCAGGCTCGTGGGCCAGGATCGCCTCAACGAGCACCTTGCGTCTCGTGCCGCCACCCTGCCGGATGTTGAGTGTCAGCAGTCTCACGCACAGCTCTCCTGGGTCAGGCGTCCATCGATCCCGACGCCGGCTCACCTGGCAGAACGGCGGCCCACGTGCGAAGTGACTGAGCGAAGCGGCTGGCAAGGTGGTCGCCGAGGGTGTCGAGCCAGGCGGCAAGATCGTCGAAGCCGATCTCCTCGGACGACGCGGCCTTCGGCTGGAGGTAGATGATCTCCGGCCTGGCGGTCGGGGCCGTGATCTGAATGTCGTCGAGGCAGGCGGTGATGCCGTTCAGATTCGGTCGGGCCATGAACTCGTGGAAGCGATCGGGCAGCACGAGCAGCCGCAGGTCTTCCAGGAGCCGGAGCAGGCAGGCGTACTTCCGCTTCGCATTCGTGGCCCGGAAGATATGCACCACGCCGTCCACGAGCCCAGGCAGACCGAGATCCTGAGCGGCTCGCAGGTATCTGTCCTGCTTGTCCCGCCGCGAGCTGCCGTCGGTCTTGAGCTCGATCAGCAGCGTCCGCGACCGATCCTCGTCGAGAGCGACGTAGTCGATCTTAACTGACTGGTTGCTCGCAATGTTGGGATAGACCGCGCCGATCCGGGCCGGGAACTCTGGGATGAGCCGCGAGTCGATCGGCCAGCTCAGCCTCTGCGACAGGAACTTCGGCAGGTAGATGGCAAAGAACACATCCGCACGCCGCTCCAGCTGGTAGTTCGGCAGATGGCGCCACTCGTCGAGTAGATTGAAAGCCCGGTAAGACCCGTCTTCCATGGCTTGCTCCTCACAAGATGCACAAGCACAGCGTATCAGTGTCCGACGTGTGCGGCGCGGAGACGCTTGGCCCGCGAGGGGAGACAGTTGTCTCAGTGGTCTGGCTCCGGTCAACTGAGAACCGTTCGCAACGAGAGTGGCAAGCGTGATTTGGCTTGACCTCCGCATCGGTTCCCCACACACTGGGACTAGACCTGCAGTTCACAGCAGCCGCCGACCTGCTCGTGGCACCGTCGGCGACCGCGGGGAGATGATCCAGAGGGCCCATTCCGATGAGACATATCTGGGGAGCGATCGAGCTACGCCGTCTGCGCACCTTGGCAGCAGTGTCGGGCGTGTTGGTCTTGTGCCTGAAACTGTCGGGCCAATGCAGCCAGCCAATCTTCCCCGATACCGTCACATATCCCGTCGGAGATCGCCCGCTGGCGGCGGCCGTTGCCGACCTCAACGGTGACGGTTCACTGGATATTGTGACGTCAAACCACGACGACGACAGCGTGACCGTTCTCCTGAGCAATGGAGACGGGACGTTCGCGGAGCCGCTGACCTACCCCACGGGCGAGGAACCCTTTGACTTGGTTCTGGCGGACCTGAACAACGACGGCTGGGTCGACGTCGTCACCGCGAATAGTGATGCGCAGAGCGGTGATGTCGCCGTCCTGCTCAATGCCGGGGACGGAACGTTCGAGTCGGCCTCCTTCTACGCCGCCGGTGATGAAAGCCGGTCAGTTGCCGCAGGAGATGTATCCGGTGACGGCTGGATGGACATCCTGGTGGTGAACGGACGTTCCGACGACGTCTCACTGTTGACGAACAACGGTGATGGGACATTCACGGCTGCCGCATCCTACCCTGTTGCCGGACACCCCTCCGTCGTGGCGCTAGCCGATCTGAACAGTGACGATGCGCCCGATATGGTCGTGGGTCGCTACGGGGAAGCATCTCTCCTGGTTTTTCTCAACGACGGCGAGGGGAGCTTTCACCCTGCCGTTCCCTACGCGACCGGCTACGGTCCTGCCTCGATCGTCCTCGCGGACATGGACCGGGATGGTTGGCTGGACATTGCCGCCGCCAGCTACTCAAGTGGTCATGTGGAACTGCTTCTCAACGCCGGAGACGGCGAGTTCGTGGCGGGACCCGCCAGTGATTTCCTCCATGACTCGTTGAGCGGGATCGGCGCGCTCGACCTTGACGAAGACGGTTGGATCGACATCGTTGTGCACGATGTCTACAACTGCGGCCTAACCGTGCTGGCCAACGAGGAAGGCGGTGCCTTGTCTAGGACGGGTACTTTCATCGTGGGCATGGAGTTGTCCTCGCTGGCGCCTGCTGACATGAATCTCGACGGTCATTGCGATCTCATCGCCGCCGACGCGGACGCCGACGTCGTCCAGGTGCTTCTGGGAGATGGCTCGGGCGCTCTGCCTGGCGCCAGCCCCCTGCCGGCGAGCGTGAAGCCCGAGACCATTGCCGCGGCGCACTTGAATGCCGACGGCTGGCTGGACCTGATCGTGTTGTCGGAGAATCGCAACGAGTTCGCGCTGATGTTGGCAACGGGCCCGATCAGCTTCGCCGATGCGATTGTCCACCAAACCGACTTCGATCCAGTCGCCGTGGAACTTGTTGATGTGGACACCGATGGCGCGATCGATGTTGTTCTTCTTGCCCAGGACACGGCCGATGACGATGAAGGCTTCCTCTTGGTCTACTTCAACGATGGACAAGGGACTCTGGAACCACCCATGTCGTACGCTTGCACGCACCGCGAGCCCATGGATCTGGCCTGCGGTGATGTGAATCAGGACGAGTGGGTCGATCTGGCAGTGCTTAGCAACAGCACCTCGATCTTCATCAACAGTGGCGATGGGGTCTTCGGTGACCCTGTCGACTTTGTCTCGGCGGCAAAGTCGAGTGACGTCGAACTGGTTGATTTGCACGGAGATGGCTACCTGGACATCGTCGTAGCCGATGAGAACCACGGAGTCAATGTGCTTCGTGGTCTGGGTGGTGGGTCCTTCTATCGGCCCCAAAGATACGACGTTGACGGAACCGTCATCGCCGTTGACGCCACGGATATGGACAATGATGGCTGGCTCGATCTCGTTGCCGCCAGTCGCTTTTGGTCACATACCGAAGTCGTCGTATTCATCAACTACGGCCACGGCGCCTACACAACCGCCGATATCTATCCCGCGGGCGCTCCCGCAGAAGACCTTGACGTTGCGGATCTGAATGCGGATGGGTGGCCTGATGTGGTCCTCACGAATCCGGGCGGCCGTACCATATCGGTCTTACTGAATGCCGGAGACGGCACGTTGGGCGCCTCAGAGGACTACTACTCCGGCTACCGGCCACAAACCGCCGCCATCGGCGACTTCGATCACGATGGGCTATTCGATGTGGCCGTCGCGGATGCGGTGGGGACGAACATCACCATGCACATCAACAGTTGTCCGGACCCATGCCTGGGAGACATCGACGATGATGGCGACACGGACCAGTCGGATCTAGGTCTGCTCCTAGTGTCGTACGAGCGTCTGCCAGGCGATCCTCTGTTCGACTTGTTCGCTGATCTGGATGGAGATGGTCTGGTGGATCAGTCCGATCTGGGTATTCTCCTTGCCGACTACCTGTGTGGAATCTGAGTCGGTCATCGTTGCCTGATTGCCATCGGCGACTGTCGAGTGTGGGCCGATCTAGAAAAGGAGCACACCAATGCTCTCAAGAGAAACAGACAGACACTGCTGCCGCAGCATCTTCGTTGTCATTGCCCTGATGCTCGCGACGGTTGGAAACACGAACGTGCATGGCCGATGTGCTCATCCGCTCTTCCCAGTGCCGACGCAATATACGGTCGGGCACGGCTATATCCTCTCAGATCCGATGGCTACGGACGTTGGTGATGTGAATGGAGACGGGACACTCGACCTGGTGATAGCAGACCACGGCGCAGATGAAATCACCGTCCTCATACTGGACTCGGCTGGGGCGGTCCAGGCCGAGCTGATCTTCCTGGTCAGCTTCGACCCGCGGGATATTGCCCTGGCGGATCTGGACGCCGATGGCGACCTGGATGTCGCGCTTGCGACATATAGCGAGCTGACGGTCCTGTTCAACAATGGGGACGGCACCTTCGGAGCTCCCTTTGACTACACGGCCGGCGGTCAGCCATCGGGATTGGTCATCGGGGACCTGAACGGTGACGGAGCCCCGGATGCTGCCGTCGTCAACTGGGCTGCAGACCAGATCCGAGTCCTCTTCAACGACGGGGCGGGAGCGTTCAGCGCACCCGTGGCGTACGATGTCGACAATGAGCCCAGGGACATGGCTCTGGCGGATGTGAATGGAGACGGGAGTAGCGATCTGGCTGTTGTGGTCAGAGAGGGTGTCCGCATGATGCTCAACGGGGGCGATGGGACCTTTGCTTCCTCCGGGATGTATGAGGTTGCTTCCGAAGCGCTGGGGGCAGGCCTCGCTGATCTTGACAACGATGGCGCTGTGGACCTTGCGATCGGCTGCCGCGGTCCCGATCCGTATGTGTCGATACTGCCCAACATGGGCGATGGCACCTTCGGAGAGCAGATGATCTATCCGACCGTCTTCGAGCCGAGCATGCTGCGTGTGGCGGATCTGAACGGTGATAGGGCAGTCGACGTAGCGGCTGGAGGGGGCTGGTCGGCGGGTGTCCTCACTGTCTTGTTGAATGATGGCGCGGGCAACCTGGGCAACGCAGAGAGTCTCGGAATCGTGAATGAGTCGCGAGACTTGGATGTAGTCGACCTGGACGGCGATGGCGCAGCCGATGTTCTTGTGACTAGCAAACGTATCCAGGTCCTACTCAACGCCGGTGATGGCAGCTTCGATGCGCCGCGGCTGGCCTGGGCCGGGGGAGACATCGAGATCAAGGTCGTCGGTGATATGGATGACGATGGACGATCAGACATCGTTGCATACTTGTCCGATCCGAACGAAATGGCCGTGTTGTTGAATGACGGACTGGGCGGCTTCAGTGTGCATACCGCAGATGCTGGACACGCCGTCACCAACGTCGTTCTGAGCGATGTCAACAACGACGGCAGAGAGGATGTGGTCGCAACAAGGACGAGCCCCGGCGAGATTGACGTGTATTTGAACAACGGGGATGGAACGCTCTCGGAAGCTGAGATTGTCGGCATTGACTTCCTGCCAATGTCGCTTGATAGTGCGGACATTGATGGGGACGGCTTCCAGGACCTGCTCACACTGGAGCAAGCCACAAAGCGACTGTTGATCCTGCGTGGCTCAGGGGACGGGACATTCGCCGCGCCAGTCGAATACGAGATTTCGGAAGCACCTACGATCGTGCGAGCTGCTGATCTGAACGACGATGGCTGGCCGGATGCGGTGGTCAGCACCAGCTTCAGCGGACCCACTCTGGTGTTCTTGAATACCGGAGATGGTTCGCTGGCAGAAACGTCCCAGTTCGTGCCCGGAACGAGGGTTCTGTGTCTGTCAATCGCTGACGTCTCCGGTGACGGCGCAGTCGATCTGCTCGTGGGAACGGGTCGACCCGGAGAGAAGCTGCAGGTCTACCTCAACGACGGCGATGGCGCATTCGGTGATGCTCACTTCTACAACGAGCTCTCGGATGTCGAGCAGATCGGTGTTGCAGATCTCAACGGTGACGGCTGGCCTGACGTTGCCCTGGATCTGGACGGGGGAAGCAGCCCGATAGTTCGACTCAACGCGGGAGACGGCACACTCGATGAGGGATATACCTATCCACTGAGCGTCCGTGCCGAAGGGATGTTGCTGGCTGACTTCATCGCTGATGAACACACCGACATGCTCACGTCGTACGGCAGCATGCTTGTCCTGTTCAACAACAAGTGCGGTGACATCTGCCCCGGAGACGTCGATGGCGACGGCGACACGGACCAGTCCGACCTTGGGTTGCTCCTGGTTTCCTATGAGAAGTTGCCGGGCGATCCGTTCTTCGATCCGCGAGCCGATCTCGACGGCGACGGCCAGGTCGGGCAGACCGATCTCGGAATCCTGCTCGCGGACTACGAGTGTGGCATTTGAGAGCGGCGCGGCCGGCCCGCCCGACAGAGATGCGGGGCGTCACCCGACCTCCGCCATTACCTGCCGCGTCTTCGCTTCGTCCATTTCCGCGTAGATCTCGGTCACGACTGTTGAGCGATGGCCGAGGACGGCTCGGGCGGTCTCGATGCCGAACTTCTTCCGCAGAGCTGTCGCGGCGTTGTGGCGGAGCTGATGCGGGTGCCAGCGGTGCTCCTTCTGCCACTCCGTGAGCTGCTTTCGTTGGGCGGGCTTGAGGCGGGCGAGCCACTTCAGGCGCGTCTCATCGTCGCGCTGGCCGAGGGGCGGCGGGGCGGGGAGGGCGATGTCGCAGGCTCGCTGGATGGCCTGGCGGTAGGAGCCGACGTCGTAGCGATCCGCGGGCATGCGCTGCCGCAGGCCGGCGTCGGCACGCCGGCGGGCGAGTTCCGCCCTCCGCACTTGCGACGGCTGTACGGGCGACTTGCGGGTCCGGCGACGCTCGTCCGCCCGCTCCTTCTCTGCATCGCTGGGAGAGAAGACATACGACATCAGATCCCGCCGCAGGAGTGGCTCGATGATCCGCTGTGCCTTCGGACCGAGACAGACAGTGCGACTGTGGCCGCGGTACGCCGTCTTGTGATCCTGCGGCGTGTAGACCCAGGTGCCCTCATCACTCATGTCGATGTCGCAGGCCCGCATGATGACGACCTCCCCGGGGCGCATGCCGGTGAGCAACTGCAGCTGAATCATCGCCCAGACCTGGCGGGAGACGTACGGCTCAATGGCATCGATGTCCGCCTGGGGCACGGGCTTGACTGGGAGGCTCTCTCGCGCCTGACAGCGGCCGCGGCGAAGCTCCTGCACGGCGTTGACGCGGCCGTAGACATCTGGAGGCACGAGTTCCTGTTGCACGCCCCACTTGAGGATCGACTTGATACGCCCCATCTGTTGGTTCACGTGCCGTCGGCACCAGTTGCGCTCGGTGATCATCCGCTCACGCACGGCCATGGCAGATCGGGGGCTGAACTCGCTGACCGGGACGTCCAGGTAGAGCTCCAGGACGACCTTGATGAGCGAGCGGAAGTTGTCCAAGCTGGTCGTGGGCTTGCCGTCACTCCGGTAGTGCTTCTTGGCGTGCTGCCAGAAAGCGTCGAGCAGCTCCGCCATGGTGATGTCATGGCCCTGCGAGATGGGGGCACGGCCACCGAGAAGCCACTCGGCGATGAGGCGGTCGTAGGCCCGGCGGCTTTCCTCGGTGTTGTGGTCGCCCAGGTAGTGGTCGTGGCCGTTCAGCGTGACCACGGCCTGGCCAGTCGGCTTGTGCAGCCGGTACTTGGGCGTCTTGGGGGAGGGGTTCTGGGGGTTGAAACGTGGCATGCGCGACCTCCGAAGCCGAATCCGGTAGTACTACCGGATTTTTGGGCTTCCGAGCCGCACTGCCGTCCGCAGGCAGGTACGCGTAAGTGTCGCGTTCGGCGGAACTTGTGGGAATGGGCCATACTGGACTTGAACCAGTGACCTCTTGTGTGTCATACAAGCGCGCTAGCCAACTGCGCCAATGGCCCGACGGTCATTCCGGGGCATAGAGTAGCCCCGACTCGCCCTCGCGTCCATCCCTATCGGCCAGGGAACAGACCCAGTTTCGCTACTCCCCAACAGATTCCGACTCCCGCCCCTCGTCCCAGGGCCACTCCACCTAGGCAGCCTCCGGCGTCACCGGCTCCTCGATGTCGTACTTCGCCAGCGCCTTCTTGGCTAGGTGGTTGAGCAGCAACACGATCGCCACCGACAGCACCAGCGTCACGATCATGAACCAGAAGCGGTAGGGGTTGTGCTTCGCCTCTTCCAGGCTGCCCAGGGTCATGCCGATCCAGACGCAGACCGTCAGCCGCGGCGCCATGCCGAAGAGTGTCCCCAGGCTGTAGGCGATGAAGTTGATCCGCATGGAGGTCATGACAAAACCGCTCAGGGCAAAGGGCATGCTCGGCGGGAAGCGCAGCAGCGTCACGATGCCCAGCGCCTCCCAAAAGCTGCGATCGACCAGGGCGTGGTGGATGATGCGGGCCTTGCGGTGCGTCTCGATCTGCTGCATCACCCGGTCGCGAGCGACGAGCGTCACCCAGCCGTACATGAGCATGGCCGCCCCGACGGCTCCGCCGACGGCGGTGAGCGCCCCGATGCCGAGGCCGAACGTCTTGCCGATGAGCAGCCCCGCGAAGACGCTGTAGACCTGGGTGGGCATGAGCGAGAAGCCGGCCATGAGCATCATGATGACGGCGAAGGCGAGCGGCCCCCACAGGCCCAGCGACTCGATCCAGGGCTGGATCTTCCCCATGAAGTAGACCATGAAGGCCAAGCCAATCGGCGGGATGACGATCGTCAGGACGCCGAATACGCCTGCCGGCCCCAGGTTCTTGATGATCTCCAGGACGCCCGGCTCCGGGGCGTCCTCGGGCGCAATCTCGGCGGTGGCGGCGTCGGACGTCTCGGGCTGCGGTTCGGTGGTCTGCATGGGTGGGCAAGCATAGCCGATGAATTCCACGCATCCCACCTGTGTATCGAGTTCAAAGCGAGCCGCCGCGTCCCCGCGAGCGGTTCCTCCTCGGGCAATCACGAGCGCAGAAGAAACCCCCTTTGCATGGGCCCAAGGGGGTGGTGTGTGCGAAACGAGCGACGGGCCTCGAGCCGATCAGGCAGCTTCCGCGGCTGCGAGCGCCTTGGGAGGCTTCATGGCGATCATGACGACCGCGCCAAGTAGGCAGGCGATGCCGGCGGGGATGAAGGCGAACTGCCAAGCCGCCATATCTCCCATTCTGCCGCCGAGGATGGGGCCGACGATTCCACCCACCCCGTAGGCCAGGAAGACCAGCGGGTAGTTGCTGCCCACGTTCTTGTTGCCGAAGAAGTCAGCGGTCGCCGCCGGGAAAAGGGCGAAGTTGCCGCCGAAGTTGAAGCCGATGATGGCCGCCCCGATGTAGAGGCCCCATTGGCTGCCGCCTATGAAGTAGAAGGCGATCATCATGATGCCTTGAGCCAGGCACATGAGGATGATGGCGGGCTTGCGGCCGGTGAAGTCGGAGACCAGGCCCCAGAGAATGCGGCCCAAGCCGTTGAAGAGGGCGTAGAACAAGCCCATAGCGGTCAGCGTGATCTCACCGATGGCTCCGATGACCGGGAACACACTGCGGTAGTGCTCCTGGCTCATGAGCTGCGGCACATCGGTGCTCGTTACGTCGGCTAACCGCGCTGCAGCAAGATCCTCATGATCGGGGGCAACGCGCTTCCAGGTTGACCGTGGTGATGGCAACTCGCGCGTGGTGCCGTCCTCGTCGGTTTCAGTGACAGGCCCCGCATCTGAGTCCGGCGCCGACACCAGGATGTCCAGCAAGGCCAGCTCGGCGAGCACCTGCGCCTGGGCCGCGGCATCTCCCGACCAGCGGGCCTCGTCGAAGGAGACCACCTTGGCGACAATCGCACCCGCCTGGGTCAGGTTGTGCTTCTCGTACAGCGTCTGCACCGCTGCCGAACCTGCCGCCGTGCCGGCTCCCTCGCGGCAGTCGTTGATGAGCTCCGCGTACTCCGTGCGAGCCTCGGCGGGATCCCAAGTCACTTCGCCATCTGCGTTCTTGGTCTTGCCGAACTCCTGCAACAGGCCATCGGGCACCTGGGTCACGTCCGCAGCGGGGTAGGTCTCGAGAATGCGGGTGACCGTGGCGTCCTTGGCGATGTAGGCATCCGTCCCGTAGAGCTTGATGATGCCGATCACCATCAGGCCGGCCGTGGCGCCAAAGACAAAGGTCATGAAGAGACCCCAGAACTGCGGGGTGCGAACCATCTGGCCCATGCGATAGTTGGCGGAGCCCGAAGAGGCCTGCGAGGCGGGGGGCGGCGTCCAACCGGTGGGGAGCCAGCCTTGCGGCGGGTTGACCATGACGAACGCGCCGACACCTACAAAGACCGCGAACAAAACGCCGTAGAGACGGAAGATCTCCTGCACGCTCCAGCCCATGCCGTACAAGCCGGCCCAGTCGCCGGTGAGCTTGACAGGGCCGAAGGTGAAGCCGCCGGTCAGCTTGACCCAGATCAGGGCGCCAAAGCCAAAGCCGGCGACGGCGAGGCCCGTGATGAGGCCCTTCTTGTCAGGGAACCACTTGACGAGAGCCGCGATGGGGCAGACGTAGGCAAAGCCGATGCCCGCACCGCCGAGCAAGCCGACGCCGATCAGAATCCACCAGAAGGCGGAGTGATCGTTGGGGGCGAAGCTGGCGAGGATGTAGCCCAGTCCCATGATGAGGCCGCCGGTGATGGCGACGATGCGCGGGCCGACCTTGGCCTGCCACTTGCCCGCGATCAAGGCCATGAAGAAGGCGAACGAGGCAAGGCCCACAGCAAAGATGATCTGCGTTTCCGTCTTGCTGAAGTCGAAGGGGGCGGCTTCAAGCTTCTTCGTAAACGCCGACCAGGCGTAGATGGCGCCCAGACAGAGCTGGATGAGGATGCCACCGACCACGACTATCCAACGGTTCATCACAGTGGCGGGCATGTGGGGTTCCTTTCAGACTCGGATCTACAAAAAAGTCCCGGGAAAAGGGATAGCGGACAGTGTACTCCACAGGCTTCTCCGCGCGGGGCCGGCGAGGCACGAAACCGGGCTGATCCGGCGAATGCGGCATCTTTCTAGGGCCTTGCCGATCCGCGCGCCGCAGCCGCCGGAGCGCGCTGCGTCTCATAACGAGCAGCCGTCGGCCCCGGACCCGCAACACCCACGTGCACAACGACTTGCAGGAGTTATCATCAACCTTGAACCCCGCGCAAAAGGGCACTCGCGATGCGCTCGATACCATGTCGCCATGGCGACACTGACCTGCAACACAGCCGGCGAATCACACGGCCCGGCGCTCATCGTGCTCTTGAACGGCTTGCCCGCGCAACTGCCCCTCGACTTCGAACTCGTCAACCACGAACTGAAGCGGCGGCAGGGGGGCTACGGCCGGGGCGGTCGGCAGAAGATCGAACAGGATCAAGTCGAAGTCCTCAGCGGCGTGCGCCTGGGCCGGACCATTGGCGCGCCGATCGCTTTGCAGATCATCAACCGGGACAGCCGGCTCGACGACCTGGAACGGACGCCGCCCGTGCATCGGCCCAGGCCCGGCCACGCTGATCTCGCTGGGGCCATCAAACGACTGACCACCGACTGCCGGGAAACGCTTGAGCGCGCTTCGGCGCGCGAAACCGCCGCCCGCGTCGCCGGGGGGGCGCTGACGCGCTCGTTGCTCGCCGCCTTCGGCATCCGCGTCGTCGGCTTCGTTCGCAGCATCCAGGACGTTGTCTGGGAGGGCGAGATCGACGAGAGCGACATCGAGGCGCTCATCGCTGCCCGCGACGCCAGTGAGGTGTACTGCCCGGACGCTGCTGCCACCGCCGAGATGATCCAGCGCATCCGCCAGGCCAAGGTCGACAAGGACACGGTTGGCGGCCTCGTGGAAGCACACGTCATCGGCTGCCCGATCGGCTTGGGCTCTTCCGCCAACTGGTTCGACAAGCTCGACTCCCGTCTGGCGGGTGCCGTCATGGGCATCCAGGCCTTCAAGTCCGTCGAGATCGGACTGGGCAAGGACACCGCCTTCCGCCCCGGCTCGCAGGTGCACGATCCGATTCACTACGACCCGGCGCGCGCGGGCGAGACGAGCCTGGGCTTCCTGCGCCCCAGCAACAACGCCGGCGGCCTCGAAGGCGGCATGACCAACGGCAAGCCCATCGTCGTCCGCGGTGCCATGAAACCGATCTCGACGCTCCTGCGCGGCTTGCCCTCGGTGAACCTGGAGACGATGCAGCCGGAAGAATCGCAGTACGAGCGCAGCGACGTTTGCGCCGTGAGCGCTGCCTCCGTCGTCCTGGAGAATGCCGTAGCTTTCGAAGTGGCCAAGGCGATGATCGAGAAGTTCGCCGGCGACAGTCTGCAGGAGATGCGGCAGAACTACGACGCCTACCAGCAAGCCGCCAGAGAGATGCTGCAGCGCTAGCGTGGCTCTCCAAGCCAGGGCAGAGCGCAGCGCCGCCCTGGGTATCCGCGCGCACATCGGCGCAGCGAGGGCGACTCTCTCACCTTCACCCGCCCCCCTTCGATCCACCGCGACGAATCGACTTCTTGCCGAACTTCTCCACCACGGCGTCCGCCGCCTTGTCCACCCGTCGCTGCCGGGCATCGCGTTCATCGGGAAACAAGTTGAGCTGTCCCGCCCCGGTCGACAATCGCGAAGCGCCCATGCCGATCAAGCGTACCGGCTTGAACGATGCCCGCACCCAGGCATCAAACAGACCACCTGCCGCTTGCCAGAGATCCGCCGTGGCGCTGCTGTGGTCGCTGGCCGCGGTGCTGGTGTCGATCTGGCGTGAGCGGGTGATCGTCTCGAAGTCGCCGTAGCGGATCTTGACGGTGACCGTTCCCGCCTTGAGCTTAGCCCTTCGCAAGCGCCAGGCGACGAGTTCCGTCTGCCGCAGCAGCACCGCTCGCACTTCCTCAGCGCTGGCGATGTTCGTCTCGAACGTCGTTTCATGGCTGATCGACTTCGCCGCGTGGTCCGGCGTCACGGCTCGGAAGTCCTCGCCGCGCGCCAGCCGCGCGAAGTGTTCGCCCTCGCGCCCGAAGCGCTTGGTCAGCTCCGCCTCGCTGAACTTCAAGAGGTCGCCCACGCGCTCGACACCCAGGTCGCGCATGCGTTCCGCCGTGCGTGGCCCGACGCCCCAGAGCTTGCCGATCGCCAGCCCGGCTAGGAATTGCTGTTCCGTGCCCGGTTCGACGATGGTCAGTCCATGTGGCTTGCGAAAGTCTGATGCGGTCTTGGCGAGAAACTTGTTGGGGGCGATGCCCACGGAAGCCGTGAGTCTGAGCTCGCTCTTGATGCGCTCGCGGATGCGATTGCCGATCTCCACGGGCGGGCCCAAGAGGCGCTCCGAGCCCGTCAGGTCCAGGAACGCCTCGTCGACGCTCAGCGGTTCGACGAGCGGCGAGAATTCATCGAGGACCTCGAAGAGTCGGCGGGAGAAGTGGTGGTAGCGCTCGCCGTGAATGGGTACGACAATGAGGCTGGGACACAAGCGCTTGGCGACGGCGATGGGTTGGGCGGAGTGGCAACCAAACTTCCGTGCTTCATATGAAGCGGTCGACACCACACCCCGCGGCCCATCGTGTCCCACGACGATCGGCTTGCCGGCGAGCGCAGGGTTGTCCAGCACCTCCACCGCAGCGAAGAAGGCGTCCATGTCAACGTGCGCAATGAGCCGTGGCGTCGGCACCACCGCAGCATACTGTGAGATGACCGGCGCCACCTCCCAACAACGTTCGTTCTACGTGCTTTCGTAGTAGGGCGCTGGCTCTCGTCGGTGCAGCGTGCAGCATTCGCTGAACGAATCGACCCTTGTATTCAATGAGCAAAATACTCGCGTCGCGCCGTAAGCACTTACGTTCGATCTTCAACTTGTATGGAACTGCGCGCGTGGGGGCGCTCGTACCGGTGGGTGTGTGGGAGAGGACTCACTCGAGGTTCGCTCCACCAGGAGAGAGACGGGCGAACCCACCTTCATGCTGATGCGCCCCCTGTCGCGCGCATGCCCCCGAAACGACTGTCACACGACGAGCGCCGCCGCAAGCGGCGCACGCAGACATCCACTGCGCCGCATGGGGCGACGCAGATTCATACGCAAGGAGAGACGAGAAATGACCAAAGATGCACGACCCCTCTGTTGGCTCTGTCTGTGGACTCTAACCGGAGCCTTGTTTCTGGCCGGGGCGGCAGCTTCCCAGGTCGATGTGTCAGACGCCGAGTCGACCTGCGTGGGCGATGTGGACGGCGATGGCGATACCGATGACGTCGATCTGCAATTGCTGCAGCAAGCCTTCGGCTCCGTGCCCGGTGATCCCAACTGGAACCCCAGTGCCGATCTCGATGGCGACGGCGATGTGGACCTCGACGACCTCAACATCCTGCTGGATGACCTTGGCTGCCAGGGATGCGCCGGTGATGTGGATGGCGATGGCGACACCGACCAGATCGACCTGCTGCTCATCGAAGACGCCTACGGCTCCGTGCCCGGCGACCCGCATTGGAATCCCGATGCCGATCTGGACGGAGATGGAGTGATTACACAAGCCGACATCGGCATCGCCCAGACCGACTTCGGCTGCGGCATTCCCGACTGCATCGGCGACATCGATCACGATGGCGATGTCGACAACGACGACCGCGCTCTACTCCTGGCTGCGTTCGGGTCGTCACCCGGCGAGCCGCACTGGAACCCGGATGCGGATCTCGACGGCAGTGGCACAATCGACACCGCCGACCTGCAGATCCTGCTCGCCAACTTCGGCTGCAATCGCCTTTGCGTCGGCGATCTCGATCGCGACCGCCGCACCGGCCAGGAGGACCTCGGTGAGTTGCTCCGGGCCTATCTCAAGACCGATGCCGGCGATCTGAACGGCGACGGCTCTACCGATCAGGCCGACCTCGGCATCCTGCTCGCCGACTACGGCTGCTGGGTTCCCTGAGGCGGAGCGGGGTGCATGGGCCGCCACGTTTCTGCGCGCGGCGGAGAGTCACATCAGTTCGCCAGGACCGCTCGAGAGAGCGGTCCTGGCTTGTCGGCTTGAGTCCGCGAAGTTGGACCTTGGCGACCATCCCGCCACAAGACCGTGGCCGTGGGTCGCGCCGGCGGTCACGTGAACGTACGACGGTTTGCCGTGTCTACTCGGCGATCTCATACACGATGGTGACGCTGGCGCGGACGGTGACATCGCCGGGCTGGATCGGCAGGGCCATCTCCATGGCCATGGCGGTCATCCGTTCGCCGCGCATGGGCATTGGCGGGGCGGCAGCGCCGTCCAGGTTGATCGAGAGAATCCGCACCAGCTTGGCGCCCGCTGCCGTCGCCAGGGCATCGGCATCGCTGCGGGCGTTCTGCACGGCTTCCGTGATGGCTTCCGCGCGGTGGGCCCGTTCGTCCGAAAGACCGAAGCTGAGCTGGCCGACGTTGTTGGCCCCGGCGTCGGTGCCTTTCTCGATCAGTTCGCCGACGAGCTCCAGCTTGGTGGTCTCGATACGCAGCGTGTTCTCCACCGTGTAGCCGATGATCTCCGGCCGCCACTCCGAATCGGCGTTGCGCGGGCGCTGCCGATACTGCGGGTTGATCGAGAACCGTGTCGTCTCGTACTCCTCCTTGGTCAGCCCCACGCGCTCGATCGCCTCGATGACGCGTTTCATGGTGCGCGAGTTCTCCTGCACCGCCTCCTGCGCTTCCTTGCCTTGCGTCACCACCGACAAGCTCAGGTGCAGTTCATCCGCGGGCTTCTCCAACTCTGCCTGGCCACTGACGGTCAAGGTGGGCACGACGCGTTCCTCCTCGTCGATGATCTGCTGGGCGGTCACGGGCAGAGCCGAGGCGAGCAATCCCCCGGCGAGAGCGAGCACGAACGTTCCGGTGATCCAGTTCATGGGTAATCCTCCTGCTGTGTGCGGTTGGACGCACAAGTCTAGCAGCGGTTCCCAGGGGGATCGCCTCCGTGGCCAAGAGCGCACTCGACAGGGGCCGGCACGCGGCCAGTGGCGCCCCGCAACGTGGAGATGGGGCTCACTCGCTGGCAGTGTCGATGAGCTCTTCGGCGCGGTCCCGGATCGTCTGCACGCCCGACTCGGTCATCTGCTGCTGCAGGCGACGCAAGTGGGAGGCGACGGAGGCGTCGATCAGTTGATCGCCGATCTGCACCTTCATGCCACCGATCAGGTCCGGGCTCACCATCGTGGTGATGATGGGCTCGCGGTTGAGCGACTGCCTCAATCGTTCCGTGAGTGACAGCACTTGCTCGCCGGAGAGTTCGTGGGCGGTGGTGATGGCGACGGCGACGTAGCCGAACTTCTCTTCGCGCAGGGCCCGGTAGGCCAACTCGATCTGCCGCAGATGGCCCAGACGGCCCTTGCGGTTGACGACGAGCAGGAAATGCAGCGTCAGGTCAGTTACCTGCCCGGTGAAGATGTTCTTGAGCGACTGGGCGCGCTTGTCGGCGGGCACGATGATGGAGACGAGAAACTCGCCGAACCGCGCATCCTCGTCGGCGAGGGCGACGATGGCTTGCAGCTCTTCGCCAACCTCGGTGATGAGATCGCGACCGCCTTGTTCGTCGGCAAGATCAACCAGGCTCTTGGCGTAGACGTTGGCCAGGGCGTCGGTGTGCTCGTTCATCGCTCGTCTCGCGCTTTGTGGTGTTCTTCCGCCCCCCTCCCTCTGAGGGAGGGGCTGGGGGAGGGTGGGGGGTCCATCATGCCGGGCATCGTTCGCATGCGTCTGGTTCCGGGGTCCACCCCTCCTCCCGGCCTCTCCCCTTCAGGGAAGAGGGAGTTGAATCAGTTCAAATCGCCCAGCTTGCCCACGGCATCGTCCACCAGGGCGCGGTGGTCGTCCGGGTTGATCTCTCGCTCAAGGATCTTGCCCGCGACTTGCGTCGCCAAGCCGGCCATCTGGCCGTAGATCTCCGCCAGGGCGGCCCGCTTGGCGCCCTCGATGTCCTGCATGGCCCGCTGCTTGAGGTCGGTGACCTCGCGCTCGGACTTGGCCCGCAGTTCCTCAGCGAGGCGGCGCTGCTCCTGCTTGGTGCGCTCGATCATCTGGGCCGCTTCCGCGCGGGCTTCCGCGAGGTTCTTCTGGTACTGCTCCAAGGCGTCGTTCGCCTGCTGGCGCGCCTGCTCGGCGGAGCGGATCTCGTTCTTGATCTTCTCCTCGCGCTCGGTGAGGCCGCCCAGGATGCGGGGCCAGACCTTGAAGATGAGGACGGCAGAGACCGCCCCGAAGACGATCCAGGTCGCCAGCAAGGGCATGATGCCTTCCAGCGGACCCGCGGGGAAACCGCCGGTCGTGGGGGCGTGGCCGCCAGCGGCATCGCCGGCCCCGTGGGTCTCGTCAGCCGCGAAGGCCAAGGCGCTCAGGATCAGGGGAGAAGCGTAGGCGGAGTAAGCGAGCAGGCGTCGCATGGGCAAAGGCTCCGTGGGAAGCGTAGGTTCGGTTCCAAGCCGCCCGCCCGCCTTTCGGCGAGAGGACGGGTGTGTGTCGGTCGGTGTGTATGCCCGATCGTCAGAGGACGACGATCAGCAGTGTGACCACGACGGCAAAGAGCGTGGCGCCTTCGATGAGGGCCGCCGAGATGATCATGTTGGTGCCGATGGGGCCGGCGACTTCCGGCTGACGGGCCATGGCTTCGACGGCCTTGCCACCGATGTTGCCGATGCCGCGACCACCGCCCATGAGGGCCAGGCCGGCGCCCAGACCGGCGCCGAGCGCCTTGCCGGCGGCGTCGGTGATGCCGACGGCGTCGGGCGTCTCTGCCGCGGCCATCTCGATCTGCTGCTCGGGGGTCATGTCCTGCGCCTGGGCGCAGTCCGCGAAGTAGAAGAAGGCGAGAATACTCACCAGAACAAGTGCGATGTTGCGTCTCATGTGGATCGTTCCTTGTTGCGTGTGATACGGTGGGATCGTATCCGAATGCCCAGTACCTCAAGGGAAGTGCCGGTCGTCCCACTCGCCGGCTAGGGCGTCCAATTGCGAAGTGTCAATGCGCCGCGGCGGCGTGCTCCTCGTGGTGCTCCTCGCCATGATGGGCCAGTTGCCCAATGAAGATGGCGGTCAGGAACATGAAGATGAACGCCTGCAGGAAGGCGACGAACAGTTCCAGGAAGTAGATGGCGAAGGCGAGCAGCATCGAGGGGATGGAGAGCACCGTCCCGCCCAGCGCGCCCAACCCGCCGTACGACATCCCCACGAACATGCCGATGAGCGTCGCCATCAGGATGTGCCCCGCGTTCATGTTGGCGAAAAGTCGCACCATCAGCGCGAAGGGCTTGACGAAGGTGCCCAGGATCTCGACCGGCACCATGATGGGGGCGATGAACAGCGGCGCCCCGCCCGTCAGGTGCTTCAGGTACCCGCCCACGCCGAGTTCTCGCATGCCGGCGATGTTGATGACGAAGAAGGCCACGATGGCCAGGGCCCCGGTGACCCAGATGTTCGCCGTCGCCGTCCCTGCCACGACCGGCGGCAGGTGCAGGCCCGTGGTGTTGCCGACCAGGTGGAACAGGTCCAGGATCGGGACCAAGCCCAGCAGGTTGTTGATCAGGATGAAGAAGAACAGCGTCCACAGGAACGGCATGAAGCGATCCGTGCGTTCGTGCAGGACCGGCTTGACCACCACATCGCGCAGGTACAGGCAGATCACCTCGATCATGTGGGCGAAGGCGCCACGGGTGACGTAGCGATCCGTGCCTTGCGATTCGGGACCCGTCTCGATCTTGCCGGCGACGTACATGATGAGAAGCAGCGTCAGGATGCCGGAGAGCACCAGCATGCCCATGTGCCCGGTCCAAACGGCGAGGCCGTTCTCCAGCACGTAGACAAGGTTGTCCTTGACGTGGTCGAGTGGGTTGCTGGCGGCCAGGAACGGTCCTGTCTGCCCGATGCCTGTGGAAATCATGAAGGTTCCTCAGTGTCGGTCGTCTGGGCCGATTCCGTTTCGGCCTTCCATGTCCGATTGAGCGCTGCGGTGAAGACGGTCGTCTCCACGATCAGGACAGCAATGTAACCACCCAGGAGCGCCAGTGCATAGGTGACCGCATCCGGTTTGAGCAAGATGTAGCCAAGTACGCCGAACAGGAGTGTCGCCGCAGATCGGATTCCGGACGCCGCTAACCACTTGCTGGGCCAGACGATGACGGTTTGGCTTCCTTGCAGGGCGACGAAGGCCAGGCTGAGCGCCGCCGCGATGAGCACGATCGGCACGCCGACCCACGCCGCCCAGGCGGCATCCGGTCGAAGGGCGCTCGCGCAGAGCCAAGCGACCAGGCCCGCCAGCACCGCCGCCGCGATGGTGCCAATGCTGAGCGACCGCATGGGGGCGCGAAAGGACGGTGACTTCGGGGGCGTGGATTGGTTCGTCATGCGCTCGTCTCACCATCGGCTCATTGCCTGGCTCCCGGCGAGCCGCGGTGTCCTCACCCGCGGATCTCCCAAGGACCACCGCTCGCGTGGACGCGGCGGCTCGCTAACTTCTGCGTCTACAAGCGCCCGTCAGTCTATCACCTGGTCCTCGCTCTCGGTCTTGTGCGGCGGGTGCGCACGCTGCCAGCGCTTCTGGCTGGCCCGGTTCTCACGGACGGCGGCTTTGATGAAGTTGTACGTGCCCCCGATGATGCCCATCACGGCGAAGGTGACCAGCAGCCACGGCTTGGTGCCGCAGAGCCAGTCCAAGGCCCAGCCGACGGCCGCCATTCCCACGACGGAGGCGGTGAGTTCCAAGCCCATGCCCGACAAGCGATAGAGCTGCGAGGACTCCTCGTTCTCCGTATTGCTCTGCTTCTTGGTGAATCGGGTCAGCAACGGCATCGGGGTTCTCGCAGGTGCACAGCCTCCGCGCAGCATATGCGATCCCTACCGGAAACGGGGCGGTGCGCCCCTCAAGCGGGGGCATTGCCCTCAATTCCAGCGTTCGCTGTCGGTTGCTTCAGAGATCCGTCTTGACTGAGGCGGTTCATGTGGTAGGCATGCTGTAGGAGACCGACCTGACCCGCGTCATTGGTGTGACGCCAGCTTTCCCTCGTCGGCGTCGGTCCCTGGCGGGAGGGCAATCATGCCAACGGCGTACTGCAACATCTGCCCGGGCAACAGCAGCAGGAGCAGGCGGCGCGTGTCGCGGGTCGCAGTTGCCATTGCTCTGATCAGCTGTGCGACATCCCTCGCCGGGTGCCAGCGTCCGCCCGACTTGACTGACCTCAAAGAGCACTTCGCGGCGATGGAGAGCCACATCGATGCGCAGTACCAGAAGCTCAAGAGCGATTGCGAGGGGATGCCCGACAGCAAGGCGTGCCGGGAGGCCGCCAGGCAGTGGTACATGGACCAGTTCACCGAACTCAACGACGCCTACCTCAAAGCGCTCGATGAGCACTGGGCAGAACGGCGACGACGGGCTCGCTAAGGCGGTCCCAGCGGGCATTGACATTCGAAATGTCCGTTTTCTCCGTGCCCGCTCCTGGGGCCTCCGGATGCACAACCGCCCGCCGGGCGGCTAGCATTGCCACGGACACCCAATCGAGCGATACCCGATCGAGGAGGCCGCAATGCCGTACTACACCCAACTTGGCAAACTCCCCAGGAAGCGACACATCCAGTTTCGTCGGCCTGATGGGGCGCTCTATTCCGAAGAGGTGTTCGGCACCGAGGGATTCGTCGGCCCCACCGCCACCATGTACCACATCCATCCGCCGACGCAGGTGACCGGCTGGAAGACGCTCTACTCGACCAAGGCGGAGTACGTCGAAGTCGACACCATGCGGATGCGGCACCTCAAGACCGAGCCCATGCAGCCCAAGGGCGACCCCATCACCGGTCGGGTCGTGCTCTTCGGCAACGCCGACTGCGAGATGTCCCTCTGCGTCCCCGCCGACCCCATGGAGTACCACTACAAGAACGGCCAGGGCGATGAGTGCCTCTTCATCCACCACGGCACGGGCACCTGCTATACGACGTTCGGCACGTTGCCCTTCGGCCCCAAGGACTACCTCGTCATCCCCAAGGGCACGGTCTATCGGATGGTCTTCGATGAGAAGGCGACGGCGGATGAGCCCGACCCGCGCTTCCTGGTGATCGAGACCTGCAACCATTCGCACATCCTGCCGCCGCCGGGCTATCTCTCCAAGAAGACCTCGCAGTTCCTGGAGCACGCACCGTACTGCGAGCGGGACCTGCGTCTGCCGGAACTGCCCCTGACCTACGACGAGCGGGGCGAGTTCGAGGTGCGCATCAAGGCCCGCGACTGCGTGCACAGCTACATCTACGACTACCACCCGCTGGATGTGGTCGGCTGGGACGGCTGTTATTACCCGTACTGCTTCAACGTCGATGACTTCGCCCCGATCACCGGGCAGTTGCACATGCCGCCGCCCATCCACCAGACCTTCGAGGCGCACAACTTCGTCATTTGCTCCTTCTGTCCGCGGGCGCTCGATTTCCACCCCGAAGCGATCCCCGTGCCCTACAACCACTCGAACCTCGACTCGGACGAGGTGCTGTACTACGTCGAGGGGAACTACAAGGCGCGAAAGGGCATCGAAGTCGGGTCCATCACGCTGCACCCGCAGGGCATCCCCCACGGCCCGCACCCCGGCACGGTTGAGCTGAGCCTGGGGGCCAAGTACACCAATGAGCTGGCGGTCATGTGCGACACCTTCCGGCCGCTCTTCCCGACCAAGGCGGCCCTGGGCCTGGACGACCTGGAGTACCCCGAGAGCTGGAAGGGCGAGCATTTCCCAAAGAGCAAGGCGGCGGAGGCGGCGGCGAAGCCCACGCAGCCCTCGCCGACGACCTGACCCGCAGAGGTGCCGGGCGGCCGACCGGTTGGTCGAGTCACATTGCCCGAGATCGATGGGATTGGCCCGTTTCGGGCGGATTCGGGCTGCAAGTGCAGGGATGATCGAGGGAAAGCGCCGCTGTCGTCGCGCCGGACGGCCACGCTCGCTTGACGCTGCCGGGGCGGGGGTCGATACTGCCGTTTCGGCCGATTTGCCGACGCCAGGAGGGGGTTTTCCTGTCGTCCCCACCCCTGAAGCTCACCGGCCCCACGCCGGGCTGAAGAGGATCCGCTTCCATGAGCACTCGTTTCGAACTCGCACGGCTTCCCCTTCGTTCCTTGACCGGCGCCGTTCTCTTCGCCTCCGCCGCCCTGCTTGGTGGCTGTGACGGGGGCGGCGACGTCCCCGGCTTCGCCGTCGGCCCCGACCTCCGCTCCAACGAACTGCTCATGCCCTACCAGGCGGCTACCGAATTGGGCTATCGCGTCGACTGGGAGACCATCGCCATCGTTTCGGACGGCTTCCGCATGGAAGAGCTCGACGTCTTCGACGACGTCGTCATCACCCGCGAAGGCGGCACCGTCCTCACCGTGCTCGATGCCCGCGACGGTCAGCTCCGCTGGACCCACGTCCTGGGCAACCCCCTGCAGACCTTCGTGGGCAGCGTGCGCGTCGATGACCTCCTGCTCGTTTCCTCCAGCACCGAACTGCTGCACTACGAGGTCGAGACCGGCCAACTCGTGGAGAAGCAGCGGCTCAAGACCGTCGTCAACACTCGACCCGCCCTCATCGGCGACCTCGCCGTCTTCGGTTGCGCCAACGGCCACTTGCTGGCCCACAACTGGCGGGACGGCTACATGCAGTGGGCCTACGACGTGTTCAGCGCTATCGACACGCCGCCCATCCTCGTCGGCAACGACATCTGCGTGATCAACGAGGACGGCACCGCCATGGTCGTCACCCCCCGTGGCGAGTCGATCGGCCGTCGTCGGCTCTACGGGCCGCTCGCCAACCAGCCCGTGGCGACGAACGACCTCGTCTTCATGGCCAGCGAGGATCAGTCCATCTGGGCTCTGACCCGGCGCGACCTCCTGGCCCATTGGCGCTATCGCACCGACTCGCCGCTCACCCAGCAGCCCGTCCTCATCGGCGAAGTGCTCTACCAGGATGTCCCCAGCGAGGGCATCGTCGCCATCAACATCGGCGACGGCTCCGTGCGCTGGACCTGCAAGGAAGCCCACGGCCGAATCGTCAATCAGAACAACAACCGCCTGCTCGCCTGGAAACCCAACTCGATGTACGAGATCGATCTCGCTACCGGCCGGCTCATCCGCGAGCACGCGCTTCCCCGCCTGCTCGACGTCAAGGCCAGCAGCGTGATCGACGGCGATCTCTTCTTCGTCAATCGCAACGGTCGAGTGGCCAAGCTCGTTCCCCTCCGCTGACCCGTTTCCCCGAGGTGCCGACACGTGCCCGATCTCGTTCCCATCAAACGCGCCCTCCTCTCCGTCAGCGACAAGACCGACCTCGTGCCCTTCGCCCAGGCGCTCGTCGCCCAGGGAGTGGAGATTGTCTCGACCGGCGGCACCCGCCGCGTTCTCGAGGAGGCCGGCATCAAGGTGCTCGGTATCCAGGACATCACCGGCTTTCCCGAGATCATGGACGGCCGGGTCAAGACGCTGCATCCCGGAGTGCACGCCGGCCTGCTCGCTCGCCGGCAGTTGTCGCACCACGCCGACGCTTTGAACGAACACGACATCACGCCCATCGATCTGGTCTGCGTCAACCTCTATCCCTTCGAGCGCACCATTCGGGCTGAGGGCGTGACCAAGGAAGAGGCGATCGAGCAGATCGACATCGGCGGCCCCTCCATGATCCGCAGCGCCGCCAAGAACCACGAGTGGATCACCGTTGTCACCCGACCCCGGCAGTACGACCGGGTGGTGACGGAACTGCGGGAGCACGACGGCTCGACCACCTTCGAGATGCGTTCGGCCTTCGCTGCCGCCGCCTTCAGTCGCACCGCCGAATACGATGCCGCCATCAGCGCCTACATGAACCGGGCCCAGCCCGCTGCCTTCCCCGACACACTGCGGTTGACCTACTCCAAGGTCGGCG